>Ga0302296_1002442_pt1 | contig 12526 bp, 7 predicted proteins | sample III_Fen_N3_1_FD_194546 | JGI IMG/M metagenome (GOLD analysis project Ga0302296, IMG submission 194546) | Peat permafrost microbial communities from Stordalen Mire near Abisko, Sweden - III_Fen_N3_1 | ecosystem: Environmental > Terrestrial > Soil > Wetlands > Permafrost | place: Sweden: Abisko... | reverse complement strand
ATCATCTTTTAAGTATAAATGGTTATGAAATAGGTGAATTTGAGAAATACATTTATCCAACTTGGAGATCAATGGAAGGTTACATTATGCAGTTACAATCTCAATTAACCTATTCTGAGAAATATAAAATCGTAATTATTAGAAGTGGTAAAGTTGAAGAATTAACTGTTGAAGGTGTTAGTTCTAATTATGCTACCAATGAAAGATATTGTACAGGACATCTAATTGATGAGTTTAAAACAGGTTATTGTAAAATATCGAGTTTCACAGGGAATAAATTTATATACAAAGAATTAAAGAAGCAGATAGAAAAGACGAAAGCAAAAGGGTATACTAATTTCATCATTGATTTAAGAGGAAATACTGGAGGTAGTGGTTACAAACTTGATGCTATTTTTTCACTTATGTCCGATAAAGACTCTTTACCTTATATGAAATCTCAATTTATAAAAGTTTCGTCAAAAACAAAAGGAGATTATAAATTTTTAAAGGAGTATAAGAAAGGTGATCTAGTTGAGTTTCCGAATAATTTAATGGTTAGAAATGTGCCTCTAAATAAAGACTTTTATCAGGGGAAAATGAAATATTATTTGATGATTGACAAGTCTACTGCTTCTATTGCAGCTTCATTTGCAAATATTTTTCAATATAACAACCTTGGTACTCTTGTTGGAGAATCACTTGATCACAATTCATTAAACTTTGGTGATATAATAAGTACACGGGTCTATCAAAATTTAGTTGTATCGACAGTGCAGTATAATGAGAAAACAAGAAATTCAGATGGCATATTAGTTCCAGATATTGAAATTCCATACATAGCAAAGGAATATATGGCACAGGAAGACCCAATTTTAAATAAACTGCTGAATATATTAGAATAAAGTAAAGTTGCTAATTGAGGAGATGGCCGGTGAACCATTAAGCTCAACTCTTTATCCAGATGGATTTGTTGACCATAAATGATCACCTTTGTTCTCTCAGACGGAAGGCCGCCAAATATCATTCAGACGAATATATGCTCTATTCCGTCCATACTGGGACATTCTTTTTGAACAAGGTTTTTGCGTGGACGGTTACCTTCGGCGTTTTTATCTACCCGGGGTTGCGTTCGTACCTCACTTACCCCGGGCTATTATATACCGGCCTTTCAGGCCGAAAATGCAAAAAATATTTCATGTCCGATCACCTGTTGTCGCTATTCTGAAAACGGATGGGGTCTTACAACCGCGTAGCGGTGAACCGTTGTGTAGCCCTGGGTTTCAACCCAGGGGATAGAAGAGCATTCCATAAAATCGTCCGCGAGCAAATGACAAACAATGCACAAATCGTCTTTCGGACGAAAGATCGCCATTCTCCTATAAATTTAATTGCTGCTCATAAAAATTATGATTTTTAATTTGCAAAAGATGCTCATTTTCTTACATTTGAATACCATAAAACTGAGCGTCTATGTCAGGTTTTATCTTTAAGAACATTCCAGATAAGGCTGATATATACATAGTCCTGTGAATATACGGGTGCCTCCAGTAGTAATAAAATACAGAATCAATGGATGAACTTCTTGATTTAATTCTTTATGAAAATGAAAATACTCGACTCGATTTTAAACGTGATGAGTACAAGAAAGATGACTATGTTTCATTATTGAAAGATGTTCTGTCAATGGCTAATGCATTTTCAGAACAAGAAAGATTTATTATCATTGGATTAAAACCAAAATCAATCGATGATCGTGGACTAAAAGGTATAAATGGAAACCTTACTGATGCTGCAACATTTCAACAACTTGTTTATGAGAATATAGAACCTGAACTTTCCATAGATTACTTCTCCATGTTTATTGAAGAAACACAACTTGGAATAATAAAGATTTCAAATTGTATTAATCCTCCTTATTTAATGAAAAAGGATTATGGAAATGAAAAACAAAAATTATTCAAAGGAGAAGGTTTTATTAGAAAAGGAACTCATCAAACTAGATTAGTTAGAGCCGATTTTGATAAATATATACAGAACAAAGTTGATGAGAAATATTTTAATGATGATATTAAAATCACATTCATTGCAAACAATTTAAAAAATCAAATAGAACTTGTTTCGTTTGAGGATATACAAAGGCCATCACAAATTCAAAAAGAAAAGATTCTAACAATTTTAGAAAAAAAAAGGAAAGCGAAAGAAAAATATGAAAGTATGGGAATGCGTGATATCGATTTTGATTCTTTATCAAATTCAATGGATTATGTGAATGCTGCAATAACAGGTGGTGGAATACCATATAGAAGTAGAAGTATTGAAACTCTTGAGAAAAACTTAAAAAATGTAGAAAGTACTTATTACAAAAATGATTTATACGAAATATTTGAAAAAAACTCATCAAAATGTAATATTTCCATTTTTAATAAGGGGCATAAATACATTGAAGAAGCTTCAATAATATTAAAAATTCCAAAACTTGACGGGCTAAAAGTTGTTGACCAAGTTCATAGTGATCCAAATAATCCGTTTGAATTTATCCGTGGGTTACATTACCCAGAAGTAACAGAAGATAAAGACTATTTTGTTGTTAAAGATGATGTTGGAAATATAAAACATCAATTAGATCAGGAACTCTTTAGTATTCCATTGAGAATTTTTGCCTCTCAAAAAATCAAGCATAAATCATTTATAATATATTGTGAATTCTTTGCAAAAAACATAAAAACATTGATTAAAAAAGATTTAGAAATAGAAATTACTACTGGTGATAGCAAACTTCCCCGCAAGTCGGGTTTCGGTACTTCATTGACAGGAAATTAAGATTTTAAAAAGCAGCACTTCGTAAGAAGTTCAACGGATAAATCCAGCCCTACATATAGTTGCAAAACGTTAAACTAAATTACCTCTATCACGTTCTATAGTAACGACTAAAATTGCTTTAATAAAACAATCAAAATGAATAGCGATATTAAAGGTTTTTTTGACAATAGTGGACTCCTAGATTATTTAGTATTAAGACCATTGTCTCATATTAGAGAGAATTGGGAGTTAATGTAGGATAATGTAAATGAAGAGTATGAAAGAGAAGATGACTCATTTGCAAGTAACCTTAATGAACTTATTTTAGAATTATCAAAAACAACCTCGCCTGCAAAATATCACGTAAATGAAGATAAACTTGCAGAATACGTAAAAAAGCATCTTAATTGGTCAATTAATAAAGTCAGTAATAGGTGGAAAGGCGAAGATTATGAAATGATTTTGGAGCAAGGAGGATTTCATGATATTAATGAAACAGAATTAGTTCAAGCGGCAACAGGAAGGATTCAAACAGCACTTGACCTAGGACAGCTTCATTTTGATGAGATGGAAGATTCACATCGTAAGATACTTGCAGGAGTTCTCTGCATTATACTTTATCACAGGCAATAGATAATTTTCAAATAAATAAAAACAAAAAAGATGAGTCCAGAAAGTTGGGGATTTATTGGAACACTCTTGGGAGCAATTGTTGGAGCTTCTGCAAGTATATTGACAACAAGAATCAATAGTAAAAATGCTATTCGAATTCAAGAAAATGTTGAAAGAAATGCACGGAATGAAAGGTATAGAGAATTTCAACGAAATAACCTTTTGGAACTACAGGAGAAACTAGCCTATGCAATGCGTTTGGTTACAAAGGCTTATATCGATGATGTAGACAATTATGAAAAATCAAATAATTGGAAATCTTCACTCCTGTCCCCTGCACTAGATGAAGAAATCGGAAATTGCTTTAGGGAATTATCCATCAAAACTGAAAGAATTGGTGAAAATGAAATAAGAGATGAAATCATAAATTTGAGAAAGAGGATGACCGATTCGCTAATGGAAAAGACTTATAAAATTGCGGAACAAAAACAAATAACCCTTGCCAACACATTCGGTCAATTGATGCCGAAATTAGGGAAAGTTCTTAGAGATAATTATTAAAAAACTTGGTCTAATCGTATTGAGGAGACGATTTCCAATCACCCCCTCAATACTAATTCGCAGTTGGTCATTTAGATTTTGCAGGTGACAAAAAGTATTTTGCAGTCGGCTATTTGAAACTTGCGGATGAGAAAAATAAACTTGCGGATGACTATTTACAACTTGCAATTGGCTAAAATAGATTTGCAGTTAGCTATTTGAAACTTGCAGGTACATAAAAGTATTTTGCAAGTCGTTATTTGTAACCTGCAGCCGGCTAAAAGTATTTTGCAGTTAGCTATTTGTAACTTGCAGTTGCGAAAAATAAACTTGCAGATGGCAATAAATAACTTGCAGTAGCCAAAAATAGAATTGCAGAAGCTTGAAAGTATTTTGGAGTTCATCATTTGAAAAAATGTACTGGGAATCGTATAAAATCCAGTCATTCTGAACTTGTTTCAGGATCTCATCAATAAAGAGATACAGGATCAATAAATTTTGCATCACACCAGTAGTTCTGGTTTTAAAATAATCCAAAGAAATGAAAAGAAACAAACTCAAATGGTGGAGCATTATGGCCTCCATTGTATTGATCTTAGCGACTACATCATGTCAAAAAAACGATGATAATTCTTCAGGATCGGGGAACAATCCGTTTGATTTAGCCAATGGAGGCGAAACACAGGTTCGAAACAAAATTGTTGTTGTAAGCGATTTACATTTAGGAAATGACCTTAGTTACTCGGAATGTGTACAACATCTTCCGCGACTGGCTCAGTTTCTGACCGAAATACGGGAATCAAAAACAGTTAAAGAACTGGTCATTGCCGGCGATATGTTGGACGAATGGTATGTTCCTTCCCGGACAGATACTTATGGAGGTAAAACTCAGAAAGAGTTTATTCAGAAAATTGCCACACAAAATAAAAGTGTTATTGATGCACTGAATGCTATAATTAAAGACGGAAACGTAAAAGTATCTTACACTCCCGGAAATCACGATTTACTTGTTCAGAAGGAAAATGTAGAACTAATTTTGCCGGGGATTAATCAGTCCCGGGACAATGATCGTTTGGGAATAGGAACTTATAATCCAACTCCGCAAATAGCCATTGAACACAGTAACCGTTACGATTTTTTCTGTTCACCCGATCCCTATAGTAACCAGAGCATTGCTTCAGGTACAATTTTACCTCCGGGATATTTTTTCACCCGAATTGCCGTTAACTCAGTAACCAATTATCCGGCAACCAGTGAAATTACCCCGGTTCGAACGGTTAAACTGAATTCAACAGACGTTACTCAAGTGAATAATTATAGCTATTACTCGATCTGGAAATTCGTTTTAACGAGTTTGATTCCAGTCAAAGACAATTTTGATGATAAGATTATTCTTACCAACATTGGTGGTTTTAAAGGAAACTATAGTATAAACGATGTTATTCCATTCAATGCAGCTGATGGAAGCATTGACATGAATCTGTACAGTGGGGTCTGCAATCAGGCAACCTGGGAAAAGAGACTGGCTTATAACAATGTTCCGGTAATGACATCGGTTAAAGAGGCCATTCCGGGAAGTCTGAATACAACCTTCCTTGATGGACAGGCAAATATCCAATATTTCCAAAATAAAAATTCAAAGGTTCGAATTGTTGTTTTCGGTCATACCCATAAGCCAATGCTTGCATCATACACCAATACCAACGGAGATGCCTGTATTTATGCAAACTCAGGTACCTGGATTGATAAAAAGGTGAAAAGTGGTGAAACGGCAGATCAGGATGTTCAGAATATGGACTTTATTGTGATTGCCCCGCAAGCTGCGGACAATAGCATGATTAAAGTTGAACGTTTTCAATATCAGAAAGGGGCACATATATCCATGGAAAGCAAATCGATTAAACTCTAAACCCGATTTAATGATTGTTTAGAGTTAATATTTGTGATAAAACTGTAGAAATTTCTACGCATGAAAGGGGGCGATCTTAAAAGATTGCCCCCTTTTTCTTATTCATAACATTTCACAAAAATTTATTTTTTTCTTACCAATTTTGTAATCTAATCGTGCAAAACTTGTAGATCTTTGATTTTAGCAATAAACAAGGAATAACCGGAAACTAAAAACATTTAAATATAGGATTGATGAGACGCAGAGATTTTTTAAATATCGGGGCGCTGGCAACCGTTAGTGGAGCTTTTGTTACGCCAGTTATGGCAGGAACAGCCCGAAATTTCAGCTCCGGAACAAAAGGAAAAGCGAAAAACATCATTTTCATGGTGAGTGACGGAATGAGTCATGGAACCTTAAATATGGCCGATTTGTTGCTTCAACGAAAAGAAGGTCGGTCGAGTAATTGGTTGAAACTTTACCGGGAACAAAAAGCACATCGGGCTTATATGGATACAGCTTCAGCCGATTCGATGATAACCGATTCTGCCGCCGGAAGTTCTTCCTGGGGTGGTGGCGTTCGTGTTAATAATGGAGCTCTGAATATGGGTGCTGACGGAACTTCGTACAAACCTATTCTTCAAAAATTTAAAGAAAAAGGCAAAGCGGTTGGCTGTGTTACCACTGTTCCGATTACACATGCCACGCCTGCCGGATTTTGTGTAAGCATCCGAAATCGGGGAACTCAGGATGAAATTGCATCTATGTACCTTGATCTGAAATTTGATGTGATGATGGGTGGGGGAACGGAATTCTTTAGTGCAGAAAAGCGTAAAGATAAACGCGATTTGTTTGCTGAATTTGCACAAAACGGAATTCAGGTTGCACGAACGAAAACCGAAATGGTGAATTGCAAACCCGGAGTCCCGATGTTGGGCGTATTTCATGAAGATGGGTTACCTTACGCACTCGATCAAAAGTCGAATCCGGCATTACTCGAAACAATCCCCACATTGGCCGATATGACCCGTAAAGCTATTGCCCACTTGCATGAAAATCCAAATGGCTTTGTACTTCAGGTTGAAGGTGGAAAAGTGGATTGGGGAGCTCATGCCAATGATGTTGGTGCCTTACTTTACGATCAGCTTGCTTTTGACGACGCGATTGCTGTAGCCATTGCCTTTGCCGAAGAAAATAATGATACACTGGTGATAATAACGACTGATCATGGAAATTCGAGTCCAAGCCTGATTAAAAGTAAAAACGTGGATGCCCGTTTTGATACCCTTCAGAAATTTAAATACACCAACGAATGGATACTGAATGGAATCCGGAAAACAGATACCCCACAATCGATAATCGATCGCATTCAGGAAGCTCAAGGAATTATCATCACTCCGGAAGAAGCAGCCGATTTGCTTACACATTATTCTGATCTGGACAATGATGGTATTTACAATGCCTATAAACTTCCGTTTAAACGGTTGGCTCAGATTCAGCAAACGTACACCTCGGTGGGATGGTCGGGCATGGATCACACCTCCGAATTTGTTGAATTGGGAATGTTTGGTCCAGGAAGCGAACAACTACCTCCGTTTGTGAAGAATACCGACCTGCACAATTTTATGCTGAACGTTACGGACTATTAAAAACTACAGGTAAAAATTATCTCATCCAGGTTTTCAAGGGTTACTAGTGTTGTGTTAACTTGATTTTTACAGGTTCCAGTCACCTCGAATTTATTTCGGGGTCTCACCCAGCAAAGGGATGCCGAAACCCCGCCTGCCAAGCGAGCGGGCAGGAAGTTCGGCATGACGCTCCGTCAAAAGATCATTAACACAATACTAGCTGCCGGGTACCAAATATCAACTATATACTAAGTCATTCTCGAACCATCCAATTCTTAAGAAGTTATAGTTCCAAAGTAAATTCCATATTGATAATCGGGTTAATTCAAGGGATTTAATATCTTTGGACGCAAGATCGTGTAACTTATGATGAAATTGGAGCTTGCCCCTGACAACGATTTGGAGTTCATCCTAAAAGAGATACAAAAAGGGAATGAACGAGCTTTTGATTTTCTCTTTAATCAATACTATGCTTCATTGAGCCGATTTTCTTTTTCTTTTGTTAAAGATCAGGATAAAGCTGAAAGTCTGGTTCAGGACGTTTTCATTAAGCTGTGGGAAAAACGTGAAACGATTGGACCTGTCGGTAATTTGTTTTCGTACCTGATGGGGATGGTTCGTAATCAAAGTATTGATTACCTGCGAAAAGAAAAATTAAACGCTAAAATTTATACCCATATACATTCGGAAGAGTCAGGAAATACTACGGAAGAACAAGTTTTGGTGAATGATTTCGAAGAAAAGCTACTAAAATCAATCCTGAAACTTCCGGAACGATGTCGGATTGCATTTGAATTAAGTCGTTTTGATGGACTATCCAACAAGGAAATTGCCTTATATATGCAGATTTCTGTTAAAGGGGTTGAAGCCTTAATTGGCCGTTCACTGAAATTGTTGAGAATTGAACTCCTCGAATTTCTCCCATCCGGTATTCAAAAAAATCACAAACAAGGATCATCAATTCTACTGATGCTTTTTGAAAAACATTTAAAATCAATTGGAATATACTGATTTTATCAGCCAGATCTACACTTGTAATTCTGGATTATGCCTGCCTTTTTTATCCTGATCTGAACTCAGGTAAGAATAAATTCATTTTTTTTCATTTCCATGTAGGGTAATTCGTATCGGGATTCGTCATTACTTAAAATTTAAACGATGAATCTTAATAACCAGGACATATATGTGCTACTTGCCAAGTCATTAACCGATGATTTGAGTGAAGAGGAGCGGACTGAACTTGAACGCTGGAAACAGGAAAACGCAAGCGAATACAATGATCTTTTCTCCTTGTGGTCACAATCTTCATCCATGGCAATGCCATCTGCTATTGACCAGCAAAATGCATTAGACCGCGTTCGCAAATTATCGGGAATTCAAACTTCATCCAAAAGATGGATTCATCTGGCTATTCAGGCAGCAGCAGTTGTAGCTCTCTCGTTAATTTTTTCAGGAGTCTACAGCTATTTAAACCAACCAAATACGGAATTGAATTCTCCCGTATCATCTGCCGTTTTCCAGGAAGTTAAAGCTGCATATGGAACCCAAACTAAAGTTGAACTTGCTGATGGAACAACGGTTTTCCTGAATTCAGGTAGTAAACTTCGCTTCCCGCAAACATTCGAAAATCAAAATCAGCGTACGGTAGAACTGGATGGAGAAGGCTATTTTTCAGTTACTAAAAATGAAAAATTACCATTCGTTGTTCACACCAGTCGATTGAATATTAAAGTTTTGGGTACTAAATTTAATGTCGATGCCTATGCTGATAATCAAGCCGTAAACATCGCATTGGTTGAAGGGAAAGTGATGCTTCAGGATGGCTCAACTCAATCGGGCAATGATTTATTAGATCTTACTCCCAATCAGGTTGCAACATTTAATACAACTAACAATTCCTTATCAAAATCGGATGTTAAGGATTTAAATAAGTATACCGCGTGGATCACCGGACGCATCGTGTTTTTTGGTGATCCGATACATACGGTAATAAAAAAACTTGAAAAATGGTATAATGTTGAAATTGTTCTTGCTGACAAAAAACTGGAAAACTATGTTTTCACGGGAACATTTATTGACGAGTCTCTGGAGCAGGTATTAAACATTCTCAGTCTGACTTCACCAATGACCTATGTAATACAACCATCAAAGAAGCAATCCGATAATTCAATGTCTAAAAGAAAAATAATTTTAAAAAGTAAGTAGAAAACAAACTAAACAAATTGCCTATGAAGAAGATGCAAAAACAGGAAAGTGTTGGCCCACTTCCCTGTTTATTTACCTGTCAGACAGGGTTTATCGATTTAATAATCTAAAAACAAACAAATCTATGAAAAAAAACAGTAAAACAGGGATAGACTGGCGTAGGTGTGTCCTAAAAAAATCACTATTTGTTATGAAACTAACTGCTTTAATCATTCTGGTTTCAACTTTTAGCCTGCTTGCCAGCGAAAGTTACTCACAGGAACAAAGAATAAGCCTGAACATAAAGAATGAACCGATCAAAGATGTACTTCTGAAAATCGAGAATAGTTCAGATTTCTTCTTCATCTACAACAATGAATTGGTTGATGTTGACCGAAACGTATCAGTTAATGCTGAAAATCAAAAAATTAAAAATGTTCTTGCTGATATTTTTAAAGATCAGCAAGTTGAATTTCAGGTAACTGATCGTAAAATTGTGATTTCACCTGTTGAAAAGATGAATGCACCGACTCAGGAAAAAGTATCAGGAAAAGTGGCTGACGTATCCGGGAATCCGTTACCAGGAGTTTCGGTATCCATAAAAGGAACAACAAATGGAACAATTACTGATGCCAACGGAAACTATTCGATCAATTGGGTTTCAAAAAATTCAGCACTGTTATTCTCATTTATTGGGATGAAAACCCAGGAAATATTGGTTTCAGGAAAAACTTCCATAAACGTTGTATTATTGGATGAAACAATTGGCATCGAAGAAGTTGTTGTCGTTGGTTACGGTACACAGAAAAAAGCCTCACTGATTGGATCAGTTGCCTCGGTTAATTCAACTGAACTGGTAAAAGCTCCAATGGCCAATATTTCACAGGCTCTTGTTGGTAAATTACCCGGATTAATTACCCGGCAGTCTTCCGGTCAACCAGGAAATGATGGGGTAGATATGTATGTTCGGGGATTTGGTTCCTTAAACAGCAATTCTCCAATGATTCTGGTTGATGGAGTTGAACGCTCTTTTAACAATCTTGATCCTTCTGAAATCGAGTCAGTAACTATCTTAAAAGACGCTTCGGCTTCAGCAGTATATGGAGTCAGAGGTGCAAACGGAGTTATTCTGGTAACTACCAAACGTGGGAAAGAAAGTAAACCGGTAATATCCTATACGGCTTCCTATAGTTTGAGCAGTAATACCCGCATGCCTGAATATTTAAATGGAGAAGAGTATGTAAAATGGTACAACTATGCTGACGAAATAAACGGTCGCGGACATACATTTTCGGATGCTGTAATTAATAAAGTTACCAAAGGTGATCCGGATGGAATTTACGGAAGTACCGACTGGGTAAACCTGATGATCAAGAAAACAGCACCCATGCAACAACATAACCTGTCGCTAAGTGGTGGGAATAAAGATGTTAAATATTTTGTTTCTCTTGGCTACCTGAATCAGGATGGAATTATCAAAGGGGTAGATTATTCACGTTATAACCTTCGCTCAAACCTTGATGCTAAAGTAACCAATGAACTATCTCTGGCATTGAATGTCAGTGGAAATGTTGCTGACAGTCATAATCCACAGATTTCAAATTTTGATGGAAACGGTAATTCTGTTTCGACCAACCTAATGAACCAGATTATTACTGCCGCTCCATACATTAATGCACAAACATCGGGTGGAAAATATCTGGCGACTTCACTTTTAACGGGAAATAATCCATTAGCAGCAAGAGATCTTTCAGGCTTTAACAATACAGACAATACCGGAATACAAACCAGCTTGTCGATGAAATATGATGCACCTTTTCTGAAAGGCCTATCATTTAAAGTTGTTGGTAGCTACGACAAAAACTATTACCACTCCAAATCATTCTATACCCCATATACCGTATGGGCTGTTAATCCTACAACAACATCCAGTAACCTAACGGAAGTTGATGCCCCTTATGGCACTGTAGCTTTATTAACTGAAGGCTATAACCAGACCACCCGTTGGACTACTCAACAGTTTATCACCTATCAGAATACGTTTAATAAAAAACATGCTGTTGATGCCTTATTGGTAGCAGAACAGTCTGAATATAAAGGAACACAACTAGGTGCTTATGCCCGTAATTTTGATTTAAATGACATTTCAGAATTTGCCTTTGCCAAAGAGAATCCTACAAAACCTACAGGCGGTACTGTAACAACACACCGTGCCGGATGGGTAGGGCGTTTCAATTACACGTATGACAACAGATATTTAGCTGAATTCTCAGCTCGTGTTGATGCTTCTACCAATTTTCCAAAAAACCTGCGCTATGGGTTCTTCCCTTCAGGATCTTTGGGATGGAGGGTTTCTGAAGAAGGCTTCTTCCAGAGCTTAAAAGGAACTATAACCAATTTAAAATTGCGCTCTTCTTATGGTGTCTTAGGTAATGATGTCACCAATGGAAGTTATGATTATATGCGATTTGTAACGATTAACGGACCTGTTGCCAATTTTGGAGGAAACAATGCAAACGGAATCTATACCACATCTTATCCAAATAAAGATTTAACCTGGGAGAAATCATACACTGCCAACGGCGGGCTTGATCTTGAACTGTGGAACGGAAAGTTAGGCGTTGAATTTGACTATTTCTATAAAGTTACCCGCGACATTCTGACTACCGTAGGTGGAACTTATCCTCCTTCAATTGGTGGTTATTACTCGAATACGGTTAACTCCGGGAAGGTTGACAATCGCGGTTTTGAACTGGTTCTTTCGCATAAAAATAAAATCGGTGAATTTGCTTACATGACCCGTGGATCGATCAGTTGGGCACACAACCGGATTTTAAATATGGATCAATCGGTTGATATTCCGGAATACCAGAGTTTAATTGGCCGCTCAATG
>Ga0302296_1002440_pt1 | contig 12528 bp, 8 predicted proteins | sample III_Fen_N3_1_FD_194546 | JGI IMG/M metagenome (GOLD analysis project Ga0302296, IMG submission 194546) | Peat permafrost microbial communities from Stordalen Mire near Abisko, Sweden - III_Fen_N3_1 | ecosystem: Environmental > Terrestrial > Soil > Wetlands > Permafrost | place: Sweden: Abisko... | reverse complement strand
CCCATTTTATATTACTTGCAGTTATAAATTCTTGTTTGTTATAGGGAATCTCAATCCTATATGTATCCATATTCTTTTATTTTTCTTTGTTATAAGCACTGAGGCTATAGTCATTCGAGTAGTCCGATACTTTTTACATTTTATCAAGCATGATGCTTATTTAAAGCCTGTTTTTTATAAAACAATAAAGTGCCACTATCTTCTTCCAACTCGTAAATTCCCGGACTTCTTGTATCTTCCCTTTTGGGAGTATCCGCCAGCTGGCGGACGAAGGATTAAAGTTAGGATAATAAGATAGAGTCAATATGAGCTGTGCTATTTTGTTAGTACTATTCTTTTTCTTTATTTTACTCAGACTCCAGATCCAGTCCTAGTTCGGTATTTTCATTGAGTATTTCAACTGCTCTCTGGTAGTCTTCTTCGTTTATTTGGATATCAATAGTCTCCATTGCGCTTGATCCCATATATATACCTATAACAGATGAGGCAGGATTGTCTGAAACTAACATTGTGTAGATGTCATGTTCTTCCAGAATGCTTTGTATATTCTCTGCTACTATTCTATCTTCTGTTGATAGCAATACTCTTAAGTCATTTGTTTTCATATTTGTTTTTTTTAGAAACCCCTCCGCTACGCTCGTCCCCTTAAAAAGGGGACAACACTGTAAACTCAGTTTTTTTTTGAATAATAGAAATGCATGTGAGCCTAAAATATCTTATATCATTTCTCTATAGGAGCAAATTCCCGGACTTCTCATATCTTCCCTTTTTTGAAAGGGAAGTACCTGAAGGGGGAAGGGTTAAAGTTATATATACAATTGGCTTTATTTATCAAATGAATTGCTGTTAGCTATTTTTATAATTAGATGATTGATAATTGTATTATACAGAACACTGTCTTTGGCAAGCGAGTTTCTTTCCGCAATAAAAATAGTAGATCTCAATTCGATAGCTAAAATTCCAAGTTCTGGATTCATGTATTCATAACTTGGGAAATTGCTATCAGTGCGAGTTTTTGACATGTGAGGGTGATAGTATTTCTCAATAGTATAATATTTTCCATTTACTATAAGTCTAAAACTAGACTTAAAAAACAGGTCGAATTTTTCTTCATGATCCCAAAATGCTGACATAGATTTATTTTCGGGGCATATATGATAGGCTTTTTGATAACCCCTTGTTTGTTGTGTCTCTGGGAAGATAAAACAAAAGTAATCAGAATTACCTTCAACTACACGAATACCTAAAGTATAACTCTCACCAGTTTTAGACAACTTATTTTTATGTTCTTTTCGATCAACAGAATACTTTCTAAGTAAAATTGAATCTTGTTGAAGATTTTTACTTCTAGGCTTATTTTCATTTTGTATATGATTACATGATAGTAGCATAGCCAAAAGAAAAATTGAGATTAAAGAGATTTTTTTCGACATTCCTCTTGTTTTTATATTAGCCAATATTTTTTTTGTTTTGATTTTTAAGAAACCCCTCCGCTACGCTCGTCCCCTTACAAAGGGGACAACACTGTAAACTCAGGCTTTTTGTAAATAATGGAAATGCATGTGAGCTTAAAATATTCTATATCTTTTCTCTATTCGAGCAAATTCCCGGACTTCTCGTATCTTCCCTTTTTTGAAAGGGAAGTGCCCGAAGGGCGAAGGGTTAAAGTTTTGGATACATAAATAGCCATTTATCTACGAAGAAAGAATGTGGCGTCGTTTATGTTTTTATTTTTAATCCATGTACCTTCATGTGGCATTCGCGACATAGTGAAATTAAATCTATTAGTTGTTCATTACCGATATTCTCATAAGTCAAGTGATGAACATTGTCAGCTGACTTTAATTTGCATATTTGACACTCATATTTATCTCTCTTAAGTATAAGTTCTCGTTTCGCTTTCCACTCAACAGAATTCAAATACATGTAATATTTATACTTAGGTGATTTAAAAAAATCAAAGTTTCGTTTTGATTCAGCAAGAAAACTAATTTCTTTTTTTATTTTTTCATGCCATCGGTCAAAATTAGCAATGTCAAATTCACTACGAATTTGATCTCCAAATTTCTTAAAACTTAATGGTTTTGTCCTGTTTTTAGATCCACCACAATGTATACACTGCTCATATAATGCTGCTGAATTGCAATTTTTTCTATCAATTGTTATTAATACGAACGGATTCCTACAGCAATCTTCAATCTTCTCATAATTCCAGTAACCGCAAACGTTACATTCATAAATATCAAAAAAATCATATACTGTTTTAATCTTTATACTATAACTTTTGCATTTAGGGCAAATTTCCATGTTAGTACATTTTTTTAGTCACAACGACATATGTTTTGGAGGTCGCGGAAGCAAAGACAGCTAAGAACGGATTAGTCATGCAATTATAAAATCAAATATTTGCGATGAATGTTAATTGAGCAATATCTTCTGAACATTTGTAGTCAAAGACTTGTAGTAGCGTGAGTATTTTGTGCTGTACTTTTATTCTTGAATTTCTGTCCCGTTTCTTAGAAGGTCAGTAATAAGTTGACCATTTTGATTCATCCAGTAGTCTTTATCGCAAACTATTATAAGTTGCTTTTTTGCTCTACTTACTGCTGTATTTACTAGGTTTAGACCTTTTGATTTGATGATTTTTGAGTCAACAAACCATTTATCAGCTGTATCAACAACGCTAAAAATAACTGTTTCCCATTCTCTTCCTTGTGATCCGTGTACAGTGAGAATTTTTAATTCATTTCTTTCTTGTGGCAAGTGATTATTTAGAAGTCTTATCTGCTTCTTGTAGGGCGTTAAAATTATAAAATCATTTTTATTCTGGCTTTTTAGACTTTCTACAGCTCTCTGAATTGCCTCGACTTCATTTATGGAGATCCGACTATTTCGACCTTCAATTTTAGGGGCATTTATAAAAAGTATCTTAGTTTCACCAAGAGGATTAGAAGAGTTAAAATCGCCGTGGTAAACATGGTTTGCTAAAATCTTTGCTAAATTGTTACCAAACCGATAAGTTGATGTTAATGATGTCTTTGCTAAAATCTTTTGACATATTGCATTATTTTGAAGATATTGGTTTAGGCAAACATCTCTATTGTTTTGGAAAATTGAATCAATATAAATTGATGATTGAGACCATAGGAACATGTTTCTGAAAGTCTCGTCATTTTGAATTTCCGAGTCGTTAATCTCACAAACAGGAGGTAATTGCATATGATCTCCTAAAAATGAGATGGGAACATTGTTATTGAATAGCGTAAGTGCTTTAATTATATTTGCATAACCAGCTTCATCTAAGAAAATGTGTTCAACATTTAATTTACTTTCAGCATATTTTCCAATATAGCCATCAAGAGTACATGCAATTACCTTAACAGTTTTTAATCGTTCTTCTGTAGACGAAATCGCTAATTTTTCTCGCACTATCAAATATTGAGTCAATTCAGACTGAAGCTGTTGAATTGGTGTGTTTAAATAATCTGCAAACAAATGATTATCAATTTCTTTTAATTCTTTTTCTCTAAGAATAAACTCTTTAATTTGAGTTTTTTTATTCTTCCAATTATCGATATTTATGTTTTGAACTATTTGAGTTATGGTTGGATTTTCTCCAAATATCAATTTGACACTTTCTATCTGAGCTAGAAATTTAGTTTCAATTTTCTTCCAATTATCTTTCTTTTCAGAAACAGAATTATTAATTTCCGAAAACTGGTATTGAAGGAATTCAAGTTCTTTTTGATTGTTTTTTATAAGCTCTTCAATTTTAACTATATCTGCATTCGTTATTGTTGATTTTGCAGAGAATAACTTTTTGAATTTATTTTCAAATGAGTTTAGTTTAACTATTTCTTTAGACTTTCTAATCAGAATTCTATTTAATTCCTCATTTACATAATTTATATCAATCTCTTTTCTTTTTCTTATTTCTAACTCTTTGTCATATTTAATTTTCTCAGAGTTCATGTTTTCTATTAGTACTGGAAAATTGTCAAATAGGACTAAGCTGTCTTCTGTCTTTTTTAGTTGAGATATTGCATATTCATAAACTATAATCCTTTCTAGAATATCTATTTGTTTATCAATTTCGTCTAGATTTTTCTGAATTCCTTTTTCCTCACAGACTTCTGGGAATTCTTCAGCAAACAGTTTAGAAGGTGTCCCAAGTCGTATAATGTTTTTTCGTTCAATTCCTGCTTTGTCTGTCATTTTTATAACCCCACGCAATACTTGTTCTATTGAATTATTGGTTGGTGCAAGGATTGCAATTTTATCATTGTTGATAATGTACTGCATTACAGCATAAGAAAGCACAAATTGAGTTTTACCGGTACCAGGTGCTCCCCATATATATGAAAAAGGATTTGTAAAAATATTTTTTAGTGATTCCTTTTGATTCTCTGATGGTTGAAATTCCTTTTCTGAAAAGTATTTAATGTTGTCGAACTTCTTACTAAGTTTTGATGAAACTTTAGGTAGGTGAATACTAGCTCCATTTAATTCATACCAAATTTTTACTCTTTGAATCAGAAACTTCAAATCTGATATTACTTTTAGATCAATATTTTGTAGATTGTAAAAATCTGACTTGACATTCTCTGTCGGCTTGATAAGTAGAATATTTTTGTCTCTGTCATACTCAATGATTTTTACATCAGAGATGCTGTATCTTTTATTTTTATTGGAGTTTTTAAAGAAGATAGCTTCAGTGTCAAATAACTTTGCTGAAAGTCTTAGTCTTAAAATGAGATCACGACTTGCAGGATAAGAGATTTCAAATACTTCAACTTCTTGTATTCCTTTCTCATTCTTGTCTAAATAATCATAATAGACTTTTGAGCTTTCAATTGCTATTTCTCTAATTTCTTCTGATGTCATTTTGGTAATATATCAGTAACGTTTCTTTTATTATAATGTCTACAGTCAATCCTATATTGACTCAAGTTTCCAAATACTTTTTAATTAAAACTTTTCCCAAAGATATTAATTCAATTCACCACTACCAAAGTTAATCATAGTTATTTTTAAATAACTGTAAAAATAATAGAGAGTCTATCTTATTCTACAGCACATAACTACTTATCACTTCACTCCAAATGCGGGAAGGGTGGCTACCACCACCGGCCATACGGAAGGTATATTGTTTACCACTGATAAGATCGGCTATGGTTATTTTACGTTTGGTGGAGCTTTGCTTCCTCCAAATGCTGTTGGGGGTAGGAATGCCTTCGGTGTATCCAACTTCGTAGATACTAGCACCGGCTATAGGGTCGCAGACAAGATAAATGCTGCCTTTGTTGCTTCCTTGCTGTAGCCTGAAATTGGTGGGTTTACTGAGGGGACCTACTTTGCTCCACTTTTTGTTGACATCATAGCCGGTGCTCAGAATAATGTTTCTGTCGCCATCACTTATGCTTTGCACCCGGGCAGCTATTTGTTTTAGTAGCACGATAAGTGCTTCGCGTGCCTGATTTTTGAGTGCTGTAGCCTCTTTCGATCCACTTTGTGTCTTTGCCAGCGCGGTTATGTAGGTAGTAGTTGCTTCGCGCAGTTGAGCGAGCAAGGGCTGTAGAGCTACAAAATGAGGGTTACCATACATTTTGTCGATAATGTGGTTAGCTTTGCTGTAGAGTCGGGCATCGGTGTACTTGGTTGTCGAAAAATCAACAATCACTTTTGAATTTCCCATAAAATATTGTTTAAGTAGTTGTTATCAGGCTGTTATATTGTGCTAATGTGCTGTAATAGTGCAGTTTTATTGTACAAAACAGGGCTTATTATTATGAGCTTTGCGTCTACTTTCGGGAATAATGCTCCAATAGTTATGAGCTTTGTCGCATTATTGTAGAATAATGCTCCATAACTTACCAGCTTTGCTGTATTATTGTAGAATAATGCTCCAAAACTTATGAGCCTTGTGGTATTATAGTAGAATAATGCTCCATAACTTACCAGCCTTTCTGCACTATTGTAGAATAATGCTCCATTAGTTAGCAGCTTTATGTTTACTTTCTATACTATAGCTCCATTTATCTGCTGTTTTACCACCACTTTACCTTACAATAGCGTCGTTTTAGTGTATAATGTAGTGTTATTGTACAACATTATTTTCACTCAGCCTACTTTTATCTAGATTTACATATAAGTTAATGATACAGAATAGAATATAAAAGGCACAATGATAAAAATAAGAATGATAATGTTAATAATAACTTACTTATTTATGCCCATTCGCACACAATAGTAGAAGAGCTTCTGTTTTCTGTTCCTTTTTTGAAGTAGAAGAGCCTATTGGTTGATATAGTTGGGTCATTATTTCCCACTTATTTAGTTAACCATAGCAAAAATAGGGAATAGTTTTGGTTAATGCAAGAGTGAAAGGACGGGAATTTTCATGTTCTTAAACATGTTGATTTAATGTGCGGTAGGAGCGGTGAGCATTGAATACCAGAGGAATGAAAAATGAAGAATGTAGCCTGCCTAAGGTCGACAAGTTACATCCTTTTTTGAAATACGCCAACAGCCTGGCCGAATGTCTGCGAAGAGGGTCACTAAACGTATTAACAGCTACTTGTTGTCAGGAATCCAACCGCCCAACACCTTTTCGATGGTGTAAAGTTCGGCATCTTTTGCTGTCAGTACTTTCGACCAAGCCACGCGTTGTCCAAGAGCAGCACCGCCTCCTGTATTATTGTACTCAGAATACGTGGCGGTAAGTTCGTTTTGCGCGTTACTCCAGTTGTCCCAACCTTTAGGATTGATGACATTGCCCAACTTGCAGCTCAGAAAAGCCACTTTTGCATACGGTCTCCACGGACGACCGAGATAAAAAGCACCTTCGGCTGCGGAACCTGTTATTGTACAGCCACGGAACACGAAACCATAGGCTTTCCCTTGCGGAGTGGAAGCGGCGGTGACATAACCGGTGTTTTTACAATATATAGTGCAGTCGTCGAACAGTGCAGTAGAGAAGCCAAAGATAAAATCGACCGTGCCTTCTACATAGCAATTTTTATAATACTGGCGGCTGTTCTCGCCGTGTGGGTACAAAGTGTCCTGAAAGCCGAGGAAACGGCAATTCCAAAAGCTTACCTTGTCGCCATCGATACGTACGGCCACAGCTTGTCCAACCGGACCGGCTGAATTTTCAAACGTGATATTCTCGGCTGTAAATCCATCTCCATAAATAAAGAAAGATGACGAGCCGGAAGTACCTATGTTCTCGCCAAAGCGGTTTTTCTTAGGGGCATAGTCGTCGTATGTAATGATAGTTTTGAGCGCATCCTCGCCTATGAAGGATACATTGGTTTTTGTGGAGGCGAGGGTTAGTTTTTCTTTATACACGCCTGGTTTAATGAGGATGCGTGTTCGGTTAGCTCTCAGGTCGGGCACAGCATTGATGGCTTCCTGTACGGTTTTGAAGTTCCCACTGCCGTCTTTTGCCACGGTGAAGTCGTAGGTTGGCTGTGCAAAGCTGTAAGCGCTTATGACTAAAAACAGACTGAGTAGAGTGATTGTTTTTTTCATTTTAGGGAGTATGTATAAATATGCGGAATTGATAAATGTCGTATTTCCTTTGTTGTTTAAGACCCCCAACCCCCAAATGGGGGCTTAAGAATGCTCCTAAAAAGTAATACGTGTTAAATTTAATGACAGAGACTGTGTCTTAAAGCCCCCATTTGGGGGTTTGGGGGTCGAAATAAATCATATAATCAATCACAAACTACATTATTTATGATCCGCTTTAAATACTTTATCCAGAAACGCCACCATATAGTTGACAGTAGGAGTGAACCAGGGATCGAACAACCAGAAGGTGTGCGGAGTATCGGGGATAGTATGCACTTCGGAGTAAATCTTATACTGACTCAACATATCTATCATTTCATCTCGTCCGGCATGAAAGCGGGCTTGGGTACTGCATATAAACTGAACAGGAACTGACTTTTCATTTACCCAGAAAACAGGAGAAGCATCTTTCCATATCTCCGGTTTATCGTAGAAGGTACCGCCAAGCCAGTCTACATCGGCAGAGTTTGGTTTACGCACCAGGTTTAAAGAGCCGGGAGCCATAAAATCAACTACACCGTCGATATCAATTACGGCATGAATGGTGCTTTTGGTGGTGGTAGTTCCTATGGTACCCTCAAACTTAGACACATTGTTGGTCATACCCGCCAAAGCAGCCAATTGTCCTCCTGCCGAATTACCTTCTATGGCAATATGTGTGGTGTCAATGCCGTATTTGTCGGCATTTGCTTTCACCCAACGGATGGCTGCCTTTATATCAAAGAGAGCTATCGGGAATTTTGCTTCGGTGGACAGACGATATTCCACCGGTATGGTTACATAACCATGCAAAGCTACACGTTGTGCCATGGGAGCTTCCATAGTCTTGTTCCCCGAACGCCATCCTCCACCGTGTATCATGAGTAATGCAGGATACTTGCCTTTTTTAGCGGGACGGAAGATATCCAGATGCAAGTCTCTTTTTTGATTCATGGAGTCGGTAACCGTGGCATATACAAGATTAGTGCTTTCAACTAGCGACGCATCCTTTATCCGTTCTGCTATTTGTACCTGCGGATAATTCTTTTTGATTTTTAGTCCTGCCTGATAGGTAGTATATGTGGTATCGCGCGGAAGAGGAAGTGCATGGGTTGTTGTGGGTACAATCAACATCAAACAAATGGACAAAGGCAGCATTTTGATTTTGTAGTACATGATATAAGGGTTAATGTGATGAATAAAGTGATTGGGATGAATTGCTTTCCCATTTATGGGACGGATAAGAATATAAAATCATTACCGGCTTTAGCCAACTATCGACGGTTATTTGGTAATACTATTCAGCGTGTAGCCCTTTTTGTAATTATTTGATTTTCATTTCGACTCGTCGAAATGAAAATCAAATGTTGGGTTGTTAGTTTATGCCACCCCTGGTTACGCTTCGCTCACCGGGGGTTATTTACATTCAGCCCCTTCGGGGCAATAAGTCGTTTTTCAATACATCTTCCTTTCAACACAGCAAAAATAGAATTTTAAAACCGGAGCTATGTTCAAAAAATGATTTATAATGGTGTTTTTTTGATTATTAGTGTTGAATTTCTTCTCGATAGTATTTGTTATGATTGAACAGTACGCATAAAAAACGAGGATATCCGTTTTTTGTGCGGATATCCTCGTTGGATCTTATTCTCTTTAGGCGAGATATTACTTTTTCGCTTTCACGCTAATCACGGTTAATGACATGGGTTGAACGGTGTAGGTAAAGTTCCTGGCAGCTTTAAAGTCAGAAGTTACAGGTTTTACCTTATCGGGGGTTTCGAAGCTGTTTTTAGCATCGGCTTCTCCCGCAAGTATGCTCACAGTGGCTTTTGTTCCTATTCCTTTGAACTGCGATAAATTCACTTTGAAAGTTTTTTCCACCTTAGCACTGTTTACCAGTTTGATAATCACATCACCTGTTTTACTGTTGCGTACACAAGAGTAAGCTAATGCAGTATCTGCTTTGTTGGTGGCGGGTGTAACTACATTTGAATGATACACATCACCTTCATTGGTAGAGAATAACTGCTGAACATAATAATTAGCGGTGCGATAGATGGTGGTATTATTGAAATAAATCATATCGGGATTCCATTGCGTATGTCCTGCTTTGGCTAACAAAGGAGCATAAGAAGAAAGACGCACCACATCGCCGTTGCGCTCCAACGAAGTCATGTAAGCTGCTTCGGCAATGGCATTGAAAAGGCTGTTTCCCCATGATGCATATTCGCCAAGGTATACTTTTGATTTCGAACGATCATAAGCGTCATAACGTTTCTGGTTAGCAAGAAACCATTCGGGTTTCATGTAGTAATGTTCGTCCACCATCGGTACATTTTCCTTGTTGGCAAACTTCCACCCCTGTTCAAAATCCTCTCCATCGGGTGAAGGTCCTACGGTTCCTATCACTGTAATCTCAGGATGTTTGGCTTTTACCACGTCGTAGATCAGTTTAAAGCGTTCTTTGAATTCCGGTGTAATCTTATCTTCGTTACCTATGCCCACATATTCCAAATGGAAAGGTTTTGGATGTCCTGCTGCGGCTCTTTTGGCTCCCCAGGTGGAAGTAACCGGTCCGTTTGCCCATTCTATCAGGTCTAACACTTCCTGAATATACTCAGGCATCTCGGTAAGTTGAATTCCTTTTTGTCCTGTTCCGCCAATGCGCCATGTTCCGCCCGAATTCTGACAACTTACAGCTGCAGGAACAACAGGAAGTGGTTTAGCACCCATATCTTCGCAAAACTGAAAATATTCGAAATAGCCTAAACCGGCAGTTTGATGATAATTCCAGATGTTTTTCTGAGCCACGCGTTGTTCTACAGGTCCAACGGTGTTTTTCCAACGATACATATTGCCCACACCGTCACCATGTACCAGACAACCGCCCGGGAAACGCATAAATTTAGGTTTTAAGTCGGCAATGGTTTGTGCTAAATCGGCACGCAGTCCGTTTGCTCTGTTTTTGAAGGTGTTTTGAGGGAAAAGCGACACCATATCGATGGAAATTTTTCCTTTTCCTTTGGCTAATAACACCAAACTTGCACTATCCTGACTTTGAGTGACGGTGATAGTGGCTGCATATTTCTTCCAGTCTTTGGAAGTGGTGGTGAAGGTTGCTTCGCCCAGTGTTTCTCCTTTTTTATTTACCAGTTTCACTTGCATAGGCATTGAGCTACCATCCTGTTGAGCAATGAAAACAGAGAAATCATATTTCTGTCCTGCCTTTACAGGGATACCATCGAAGCCTGAGTTCTTTAACCCGATGCCTTCCTGACCAGCCTCTTCTATCTTTAGCACAGCATAGTGCGGATTGTTAGGATGTACAGGCGAAGTTGTTTCTACCGAAAGAGCTCCATAGCCATAACCCTGAGTGATATATTCCCAGGCGGTAAATGAACCCCAATCGCTATGATCAGTAGGGCTATATTCAAACGATCTGTTTTGAATCAGTTCGGCATACAATCCGCCATCGGCAGCATAATTGATGTCTTCGAAAAATACCCCAATCAAGTCGGGGCTAATGGCTTTGGAGTTGCTGACTTGTTTCTGTTGGGAATGTGCCGGGTAGATGGCTCCCAACAACATTGCGAGTGTAAAGAGGTGTTTTTTCATGCTTATTATTAGTGTTTAAATTGATTAAGATTGTAAGATATATATAGTGTAGTATTCTTTATTTCAATAGCCGTCCCATTTATGGGGCGGATGAAGAATCGGGAATCTTATTGGCTTTAGCCAAATGGCAGTTGTAAATTTAGGGTTGTCATTTTTTATATTCATTTGAATTTCATTTCGACTAGTCGAAATGAAATTCAAATGTTGGTTTGTTTAGCTACTTCATGCCACCCACGGTTATGCTTCGCTCACCGGGGGTTATTCACATTCAGCCCCTTCGGGGCAAAGACCTTATTCTATTCTTGATTTATTTTGATTTTTTCTCAAATTTATTCAAATCAAGCTCTATCTTATCAATATCCGGCATCCATCCGCTTGCATTGGACAGTCGAATGATATTGTTTCCTTTGTTTAGTTGTACACTAACGGTAGTAGTGGCAGGAGTTAAGGGTTTAGATTTCAACTCTTTCAAAAGCATATCTGCTCCGTTTACAGTTAAGGTTGTCTGTTGGTTTCCGGCACTTATGTAGGTAAGAGTAAGCGTATAGTTTCCTGCAACATTAGCATAGATATCGCGGAACTCGATATAATTATCGGCACGATTGCCCAACCAGGCTGCTTTTGCACGTCCTGAACATTTAGCATCAGCAGTCACCCTGCCTTGTCCGGAGATCACTTCGCTGTTTTGTGTCAGATTGAAATTATTTATCCAGGCATATTCCGCTTCAAATACTTCCTGCAATTTAGCTTGTTTGCCTACTACTTTCAACATAGCCACTCCATGCGAAGGAACGGTGGTAGTGTACATAGAATCCATACTTCCCAGATCTTTATGCGACCAAAGATTACGAACGGTGGCTGGACCTGCCAGATTCAACTCTTTCCATTTTACTGACATGGTAACAGGAGCTTCAGTGCGGTTAAACAATACCACTGCACGTTCTTTACTTTGTTTGCCGTTCAATGGTTTTGCCCATATTTGTAATCCGGCACCATTATCGGAAATCAAATGTGCCTGCAATCCGGTAGTGTCCTGATTAACGGCAATAACTTCGGTATTGGTAATAATATCTTTGGTCTCTGCCGACATTTTAGTCAAATCATTTCCCAATACAAGTGGCGAAGAAAGGATACACCACATGCTCAGATGGCTTCGGTCTTCATCTGCCGTTAATCCGCGTCCCACTTCAAGCATGTCCATATCATTGTAATGCCCCTGACTGGCGTATGGTGCCAGGTATTTGTTCAAATCAATAATGCCAAGGATGCTTTTCCATTGTGCTTTGGAGCCCGGTATAAAATTAATATCGTTCGACATGCGCCATGAATCGGCAACGGTAGTAATCCAGGTACCAGGGA
>Ga0302296_1002438_pt1 | contig 12536 bp, 12 predicted proteins | sample III_Fen_N3_1_FD_194546 | JGI IMG/M metagenome (GOLD analysis project Ga0302296, IMG submission 194546) | Peat permafrost microbial communities from Stordalen Mire near Abisko, Sweden - III_Fen_N3_1 | ecosystem: Environmental > Terrestrial > Soil > Wetlands > Permafrost | place: Sweden: Abisko... | reverse complement strand
AAGCCTTGCAGATTCGAAAAAAGGCCGTATATTTGCACCCGCTAAGCCGAAAGGTACCATAGCTCAGTTGGTAGAGCAAAGGACTGAAAATCCTTGTGTCCCCGGTTCGATTCCTGGTGGTACCACATTTTAACAAATAACCCGTTGATTTTCAACGGGTTATTTTATTTTAGTGCTATAACTAGTACTGTATTTCAAATGCATTTTCCCCTATAAACCACAAGCCATATTGCTGATTATCATCTCTATAAAATTCGAGACAGCAAACCAGAACTGCCAGTCCTTCCTCCGATAGTCCTCCATCTCTCCATGTCCTCCCGTCCTTCCTGTATGGCCTAAACGGCAAGTTGAAAGATTTTTTTTCAATTTTTTTTCAAAAAAAATGCATATAAATCGCATATAAATTAACGTTCATCTATGACTAGAAATCAGCAAACATTATTTATATATCTGTTTTTAAAGCATATAAATCTATTTTGTCATACAAAAACACATAAAAAGTGCGTGATAGACGGTTCGGGATGTATGATATGTGAAAAATTATTCAAAAATTACAACGCAAATTCCTTTTTCAGCCGTTGCACGGTGCTGACACTGTTGTCTGTAATCTTAGCTACTTTGCGTATTGCATAGCCTTTGCGTAATAATGAAAGAGCTTCTTTATACTCTTCTTTCTTATCATCCCGACTTTTGGTACTACCAACATTTCGCCCCAGTTTTCCACCTTTGGCTATGAAGTTAGCTCGACCACTATTTAGACGGTATTGAATGTTCTTCCGTTCAATGCTGTACATCTCAGAAAGGACGGTAGTTATGATTGAAGCCATTGGATTGATTTCCTTTTCCTTAGTTAATGTATTTAAGCCTAAATTTTGGATATATACATTAATTCCACTGGAATGCAATGCATCCAACGTTTTCAGAACTTGCAGGGTGTTACGTCCAATTCTCGACAGCTCGGATGTGAGTAATGTATCTATTTTATTATCAATACAATAATCAACACATTCAAGTAAAATTTCCCGTTCTTCATTACGTTTTCCACCGCTGATCTTTTCCTCGAAGATCTTAACTACTTGAAAATCATTCTTATTGGCATAACTCGTTAAATCGACAACTTGTCTTTCAGTTGACTGTCTGTCATTAGTACTACTTACTCTAGCAAAAATTACTGATTTCATATAACTCCCTTTAAATGTTACGCTAAGGTAAGTAAAATAATTGAATGTACCAAATAAATCAAAGATTAAATAGAATACATCTGAGTGTTGTATTCAAATACATTTTTAGATATATTTGAATACAAATAAGGATTGAACACAAGGCTTTAAATCTACGAATTTAACATATCTATATATGCTATAAATTATTACCTTTGCATCTATTTCTAAAAACTCGAAAATACAGTTAATCATTCATGTCAGAAGATCAAAAGAAACAACTAGAGCAACAGCTTTGGAATATTGCAAATACATTACGTGGCAAAATGCATGCTGATGAATTTAGGGATTACATACTTGGATTTATTTTTTACAAGTATTTGTCTGAGAAGATGCATACATATGCAGATTTAATCTTAAAACCTGATAAAATCAAATATGTTGAAATTCAGGAAAATACCAAAACAGGAGAAGCGTTAATTAATGCTATCAAGGGTGAGTCTCTTGATAAATTGGGATATTTCCTCAAACCAACAGAACTATTTGGCGAGATTGCAAAGCGAGGAAATTCAAACGAAGAAGGTAAAAGTAATTTCATACTAGAAGACCTACAAAAAATCCTAACAAATATCGAACAGTCAACCATGGGAACTGCCAGTGAGGACGATTTTGATAACTTGTTTGAAGATCTCGACTTAACTTCAACAAAATTAGGACGGACAGAAACTGCAAAGAATGAATTGATTTCAAAAGTACTTTGTCATTTAGACCAAATTGACTTCAAACTAGAAGATGCAAATGCAGATGTATTAGGTGATGCATACGAATATCTAATAGGACAATTCGCTAGTAATGCTGGGAAAAAAGCAGGTGAGTTTTACACTCCGCAAGAAATTAGCAAGATTCTTGCTAAGATTGTTACAACAGGAAAGTCTAAGCTAAAATCTGCATACGACCCTGCATGTGGGTCAGCATCGCTATTATTGCGCTTAGCCAAAGAATCTGAAGTTAGTCAATTTTACGGACAAGAACTAAATCGTACAACCTACAACCTAGCCCGTATGAACATGATTCTACATGATGTTCACTATCGTCAATTTGATATACGACAAGAAGATACACTGGAATATCCTCAACACTTAGACATGCGATTTGAGGCTGTCGTTGCAAACCCACCATTTTCAGCTCATTGGAGTGCAAGCCCACTTCTAATGAACGATGACCGTTTCAGTCAATACGGTAAACTAGCACCTAGCAGCAAAGCTGACTTTGCCTTTGTACAACACATGATTTACCAACTGGCTGATAATGGCATTATGGCTGTAGTACTTCCACACGGAGCTTTATTTCGGGGCGGGTCTGAACAACAAATTCGCAAGTTTCTTATTGAAGACCGCAACTATCTGGATGCTGTCATTGGTTTACCCGCCAATATATTTTACGGAACAAGCATTCCAACCTGCATTCTGGTATTCAAAAAATGCCGTGAAACCCCTGAAGACGTTCTGTTTATTGATGCTAGTCAATACTTTGACAAGGTGAAAACTCAAAATGTATTACGAGAAGAAGATATCGAACGTATAGTTACTGCATATCGTGAACGTACTGAAACAGAGAAATTCAGTAAACGGGTTACAATTGAAACGATTGCCGAAAATGACTATATTTTAAATATTCCACGCTACGTGGATACATTTGAACCTGAAGACAGTATTGATGTAAATGCACTAGCAAATGAGATTGCCAAACTTGATAATGAAATGACTAAAACTGACAAAGCGATTGCTGTTTTTTGCAAAGAGCTGAATATTTCAACCCCGTTTTGATCCATGAAAAAGGAGATTAAAATTCCAACATTGAGATTCCCTGCCTTTTCTGACTTGTGGCAACAAAAATTACTCGAGGATATCGCTATAAGAGGCTCTGGGCATACACCAGATAAAAGTTACCCAACTTATTATAATGGAGGTATTAAATGGATTTCTTTGGCAGACAGCAAAAGACTTGACAATGGCTATATTGAAGAGACAAATATCGAGATTTCTACTCTGGGAATAAAAAAATCTTCAGCTGTACTTCATCCTAAAGAAAGCGTTTTATTATCAAGAGATGCAGGAGTTGGGAAGAGTGCGGTAATGAAAGTTGAAATGGCAGTTAGCCAACATTTTATTGTATGGCAAGCAAAGGAAAATCAACTGAACAATTGGTTTTTATACTATAAGTTACAAATACTAAAACCAGAATTTGAACGAATTGCAACAGGTAACACCATTAAAACGATTGGTCTCCCGTATTTTAAAAAATTAAAAATAAATATCCCGTTAATAGCCGAACAAATAAAAATTGCCAATTTTCTGACGACTGTAGATGACAAAATCATTCAGCTAAAAAAGAAGAAAAGTTTGTTAGAGCAATTCAAAAAAGGGGTAATGCAAAAGCTATTTTCACAAAGTCTACGGTTCAAAGAGGAGGATGGGCAAGATTTTCCTGACTGGAAAGAGATGCAATTGCAAGAGGTTTTTTATGCTGTAAGAGGAAAGGGGCTATCTAAAGATATGGTAGATTGCTATGGAAAAAATGAATGTATTTTATATGGTGAGTTATATACTAAATACAACGAAGTTGTTTTTACTGTACATAGTAGGACTAATTGCGAGAATGGGGTAAAATCCAAAATTGGTGATTTGCTCATTCCAACATCAACGACAACCTCTGGTATTGATTTGGCAAACGCTACTGCATTAAACAAAAATGATGTTTTGCTTGGTGGAGATATTACTATACTTAGATGCAATCTGGAAATCGTTAATGTGTTTTATGCTTACTATCTGACAAACTTTAAGAAGCAGGAAATAGCAAATCTAGCTCAAGGTAGCACTATTGTACATCTATACTATTCACACATAAAAGACATTAAAATTGACTACCCATCTATAAAAGAACAAACCAAAATTGCAAATTTCTTATCAGCTATTGATGATAAAATGAATCATTGCAGTATGCAAATAGAGAAAATGGAAACGTGGAAAAAGGGTTTGTTACAAAAGATGTTTTGCTGAAATTATAATTGGCAATAATGCGATGAAAAAATGATTTATTGTTGCCGGAATACGGCAACATAACGAAACCCTTTAGAATAGGTAATTTTCAAGAAATCTAACTGTATATTTTCAACTGAACTCAATGAATCAAAACAAACATTATATATTCAGTGATGAATCAGGCTATGATGGCGACAATAGATTTGCTAGCCTAGCAAAAGTTTCTGGAACGTACGAGCATTCGTTGGAACTTCACAATAAGCTCAAAGAGATTCTTGCAAAATATACAAAAAAAGAAATAAAGTTTAAAGATGTACATAGCCACAAAACGAAATCTATAGCGATAGAATTCTTATCAACCAGTTTTGATTTTCTAAATCAGTCCAAAATAAAGGTACATGTAATAGTCTGGGACAAGCTTGATTCAAGACACAATGTCCCAAATCGATGCGATATTGAAAATTTAAAACGCATGTATTACCATAATATGAAGTCTTTGCTGAAAAGCTGGAACACTGAAACGAGTTGGTCGTTTTATCCCGATGAGTTTACAGCTATAGATTGGGAAAATGATATAATAAAATACATTGAAAATACCAGATTAAATCCTGCAAATGACATGCAGCAAAAATTATTCGATGTTTTTAGAGATGTTCAATTTCCTACAGTAAAAAGTGTAAAGGAATTAGATTCTAAAGACTATCCAATAATTCAGCTAGCAGATTTGTATGCAGGATTGGTTAGGACATCAAGAGCAGAATCAGAAAAATATAGCTTATGGCATCAATTGAATGCTTCACAGTGGCAACCATCACTTTTTGAGGAAGAATTAGATGTTGATGTCTCAAAAACCTTAAAACCTAAATTTGAGGTTATGCGTGAATTCCATGAAAAGGCAAAGAAATACAGATTAGGTGTCAATTTTTCAGATTCAAAATACTTTAAAACCTTTCACGACAAAAGTAATTTATCAATCTGGCATTACGAACCTCAGAGTGAATTTGACAAAGCTCCTACGAAAATCAAGAAATAATAAACTATGACTACTCAACCCGAACAACTTCTCGAAAACAATCTGGTAGCACAGCTTCAATTGCTGGGTTATAGTTATGTGACCATTGCAGACGAAAAAGACCTGTTGGAAAACCTGAAAAGCCAATTGGAAAAGCACAACGGGATTCTGCTAACAGTCAAAGAATTTGACAGAGTGTTGAATATACTCAGTAAGGGGTCGATTTTCGATAAAGCCAAAATATTACGGGAAAAACAACATATTGTTCGGGACAACGGGAAAAGTTTGTACTTTGAATTCGTTAGTACTGACAACTGGTGTCAGAATTTGTTTCAGGTTACAAACCAAGTAAGCATTGAAGGCAAATATAAAAACCGTTACGATGTAACCTTGCTGATTAATGGATTGCCATTGGTTCAAATAGAACTAAAAAGGCGAGGAATAGAACTAAAAGAAGCTTTCAATCAGATCAACCGTTATCAACGTCATTCTTTCGGGGCAAGTATCGGATTGTTCCAGTACGTTCAGATATTCATTATCAGCAACGGAGTGAATACAAAATACTACGCCAATAACAAGAACCAATCGTTCAAGCAAACATTTTACTGGAGTGACGAGCAGAACAAGACCGTCAATCAACTGGATAAATTTGCTTTCAACTTTTTGGACACTTGCCACCTATCCAAAATGATTTGCCAGTATATTGTACTGAGCGAAGCTTATAAAATTCCAATGGTATTACGTCCGTACCAGTACTATGCAGTGGAAGCACTGGTTGAACGGGTGAAGAACAGCACGAAAAACGGCTATATCTGGCACACAACTGGAAGCGGGAAAACCTTGACTTCATTCAAAGCAGCTCAGATTATAATGAATATGCCACAGGTGAAGAAGGTGGTTTTTGTGGTCGACCGTAAAGATTTGGATTACCAGACCACCAAAGAATTCAACTCATTCAGCAAGGGCAGTATTGACGGCACAGATAACACCACCGCACTGGTAAAGCAATTTACAGACGACACAAAGCTAATTGTTACTACCATTCAGAAACTGAACACGGCTATCAGCAAGAAATACCACCAGACTAAAATGGAGCTATTGAAAGACGAACGTATAGTGTTTATCTTTGATGAATGCCACCGTAGCCAGTTTGGAGAAACACATTCAAGGATTAAAGCCTACTTCAACAACATTCAACTATTCGGATTCACTGGCACGCCCATCTTTGCCGAAAATGCCGTAAAGAATGAACTGGGCAAACGAACTACTACAGAGCTTTTCGGGGATTGCCTTCATAAGTATGTGATTACTGATGCCATTAAGGATGAAAATGTATTGAAGTTCTCGGTAGAATACGTTGGACGGTACAAAAAGAAAGATAGCAACACCAACATTGACATTGAAGTTGAAGACATTGATACAAAGGAATTGATGGAATCGCCAAAGCGACTGAGTAAAATTGCTGACTTCATAATAGACAACCACAATCGCAAGACATACAACCGTGAATTTACCGCTTTATTTTGCGTTAACAGCGTTGAAACTTTGATTAAGTACTATGAATTGTTTCAAGCTAAAAAAGTCGCTGGCAAGCATAATTTACGCATTGCCACTATATTCAGCTATGGTGCAAACGAAGATGACAAAGATGCCAACGGATTTTTACCCGAAGAGGTATTGCTGGCAGCTGAACCTCAGCCAGCATATAGCATTAACTCACACAGTCGTGAAAAGTTGGATGAATTTATTGTTGATTACAACGGGATGTATGGTACTAACTATTCAACGAAAGACAGTGAATCGTTTTATAACTACTACAACGACATAAGTAAACGGGTAAAGTCAAGACAGGTTGATATTCTGCTTGTCGTAAATATGTTCCTGACTGGATTTGATAGCCCAACCCTCAACACCTTATACGTTGATAAGAACCTGAAGTATCACGGACTGATACAAGCGTATTCACGCACAAACCGCATTTTAAATGAACAAAAATCTCAGGGGAACATTGTAGTGTTCCGCAACCTGAAGCAAGCTACAGATGATGCTATAACTCTTTTTAGCAATAAGGACGCTAAGGATATAATAATCATGCAGCCTTACGAAGGCTATGTAAAGAAATTCAGTCAGGCTTTCGTTGAGCTGTTGAAGATTGCCCCAACCGTAAACAGTGTTACAGACTTGAAAGACGAAAATGAAGAGCTTGAATATATCAAAGCGTTCAGGGAGTTGATGCGGTTGAAGAATGTACTTACCACCTTTGCCGACTTCTCTTTCAACGACCTATCAATGAATGAGCAGTTGTTTGAAGACTACAAGAGCAAATACCTAGACCTATACGATAAGGTTAAGACCGACCACCAAAAGGAAAAGGTTTCGATATTGGATGATGTGGACTTCGAGCTGGAATTGATACACAGGGATGAAATTAACGTGTCCTACATACTTATATTGCTGGCAAACCTCAAAGACGGGAAAGACAAGGAGAAAAAGCAAAAGGAAATCATTGACTTGATAGCTGGTGAAGCTCACCTACGCAGTAAAAGGGAACTGATTGAACGATTTATAAAAGAAAACCTACCAGCAATTGAAGACGCTGACACCATTCCAGACGAGTTTGAGAAGTACTGGAATGAAGAACAGCTTGCAGCCTTCCAGAAGCTTTGCGCTGAGGAAAACCTCTCTGATGCTAAGGTTGAGAAGGTGATAGCCGACTATCTGTTCAGTGAACGTGAGCCTTTGAGAGATGAAGTCCTGGACTTGATAGAAGGGGCAAAGCCTTCCGTCCTTCAACGTAAATCGACTGGTGAACGGATTCTGGCTAAGATAAAGGGTTTTGTTGATACCTTTATAAATGGGATAGCTGGAAATTAATTCTCTTGTTGATATAGATTAAATAATTTAGTTTTCCTCTACTTGGTTAAATTTCAAGAAAAGAACGATCCATCTCCATTGGTATTAATTATTGTTTTGTACCTGTCACGATGTGTTTAGCAGACGCCTGCGATGTGCGGCTGCGGTAACAATTTGATTTTTGTTGAGATGATTATTCCGTTTCTTCTCCCTCATTCAACCGCACTAAATTACTGACAGTCGTCCTTCTCTTTCTCCAATTTATATCTAAATAGCTTTATGCTGTTAAGATTGAGTCTTAATATTGATTGTTTATTATAGATTTATTATTGTTGATATTATTATATTTATTAAATAAGTTATTATTTGCTAGTAAATTTTACTATAGGCATTAGTAATGATAACTATTGTTATAAGTATTGATTCCTTATACATAAGTAATTATTAACCTACACATAAGTAAAAACAAGACTAGAACGCAGTTGTAATATATAATCAATGTAGTTTATGCATTGGTTACTAAAGTGATAAGATAATTTGTTTTTAAGACATTAAAATAACTTTCAAATCTAGTTGTTTTATTTTTATATTATTAGTACATTTGTTAAAACTGAAACAAACATCAATTTTATTGTAATTTTCTATATTTAAAAGTCTCAATAATCTAAAATAGAGTTTCACCATGCAGCGGAGTTTAGGCGATTGGGCTTCGTTGCATGGCTAACTATACAACCGCAACTAAAATAAAAGAACAAAATACCAATCGCATGAATTTAGAAAATTCAACAAACCCAAAAAATGAAAAAATAGATTACAAATTTATCTGTTTACCCAAAAATGCCAGCTTCCTTTTAAATGGCAACGAACGTTCAATATTGAGCATTATGATTGACAAACAGCAAATCGCTGATCTGAGGAAAGAAACCAAAGGAAATAATTTTGAAATGTCAATCAGTTATGTCTGCCAAAATCTAAATATAACAGACAAAACAGTTCAGAGCGCAATCAATAAACTTAAAGAATTAAATTTAGTGATAAAACAATCTGGCTATAAAACCAGAACTAAAAATACCTATTCAATCAATTTTGACAAGATACGAGAGTATGACAAATTGACTTCAGATAAATTGTTTGAAATGAGGGGTACAATTAAAAAGACTAAACCAAACCAAACTGTTGAGAGTAACAAAGCTATAGAGTCAATTGATCTAATACAGCCCGTTGAAGTGGCACAGCCCCAAATAATTGATCAACTAATCGAAGAGGTAGCAGAACAACAGGCTAATGAGCCTTTAAGCGCAGAAAAAGTAATTGAAGAGTTTGAACACTTTTTGATTTCAGAAGAAAAAAGAACTCCATTTCCTGAAATAGTCCTGAGAATACTTCCATTCAAATATAATGCAGAAGAGAAGCAAATACTGAGAAGACATATAAATAATGACAACGAAAGAATGTTCGGTATGAAAAACGTTCTATTAAAGGCCATGGCTTAAAATGACAAATAGGGTAATACAATCACGTACTACCCTATTTTTTTTAAAATTAAAACCATGTATGCTATTGAAACACTTCATCGTCATTGACAATTATTTTACCATTCAAGTCAAAAATAAATTCACTCAGTGGATTCTGATTTGGTTGAATTAGCTCATAGTAGAGAATGTGTCCGTAGGATGGCATTTCACCATTTACAATTTGGTAATGGGTTTTAATTGCAGACTTAATAACTACAAGCTTGGTGTATGTATCTAAGTCAACAAAATTTATTCCGAGTGAGATTGTTTTTTGATGTTCGTAAGCTATATCATTGTCCAATGGAAACTCATTTTCGCAAATTGCCACCAGTTTTGTTGTTTTGCGTTTCTCAAAATCATTCATTAGCTCAATAACCTTTGATGTGATCTTGTCTGCCAAATCGTCAAATCTACTTTGTTTATTATTCATAGTATGTCTTTTACTATAAATACAATGAAGATTGATTTTTGAACAATAAAATGATGAAAAGATTGATTCAATATACCGTGAAACGGGCATTTTACCCTGTTTGGTTTGTTGACGGTGTAAACCGGCAACAATACTATAGTATTGTTGCCGAATTTAGACTGATTTACATCCTTGCTAACAAATATCTTTTAATGTCATTCTTATTAAACATAACAGTTTTGTTTTTGGGCGAACAACGTTTAAAACATCCTTCATTCTCATAAGTGTAAATTGCGTTTCGCTTTACTTTAAAGATCTCTTCCATATCTTTTATGGATAGAAGTTCACCGTATCCAGCTAACAAATCAGTTGTTTCTGCTATGACCTCCTTTTCGGCAGGCTCTATTTTAGGCACAATAATTTCTTCCGATTCAATATTGACTGATGAAAAACCGCCACCAATACTATCAAGAACATCCTTTAACAGCTTTTTGATATAAACCAATTGAGATAAATGAGCATTAAATGCAGGACGATAAAAATCATCAATCAGTTCTATAGTTGTAAAATCACGGTCAATATCTGCTCGATTATTAGAAAATGCTTTACCAATAAGATTTATTGTATCAATTGCAATTTCTATTTTTCTGAGATTTAAAGTTACAAAGGTCAAAATTTTATCATTTGACGAACTCAACACCAACACAGACAATGCAGATTCAAAATCGATTGACAATTGTTGCACATAGCCAAAATATGCATCCATTGATCCTGAAAAATCTTCATCAACAACATACTGAATTCGATAAAAATCTAAATCAGCAAGTTTCAAAGCATTATTGAGGGATTGGTTTATTTCCATTGTTTCTATTTATTAGTTGTCTTGCGACTTCTAGCGCATTAGTCATATCACCAAATCGGACATATTTCCGAAATGTATCATAATCCTTATGTCCACTAATTCGCATGATTCGTTCTGGTTCAATCTTGTAATAAAAATACATGTTAGTTATTGCCGAACGCCTGCAAGTGTGACTTGCAATAAGCTTCCATTTCGGCAGTACAACTTCTTTTTGTTCGCCACCCTTAAAGCTTTTAAAAGTAACTTCATCAGCTATTCCTGCCTGTTCGGCAATTGTCTTGATTCTTTCGTTTAAAACCTTTGAAGAAATTGCTGGCAAATTATAATTATACTTTTTCACAATAGTCAAGAAATTATCAACTACTGGAACTTTTACATCGGTAGTCGTTTTTTGAGTTGTAATTGATAAAACAGTGACTTTACTTCCATGCCCATCATCCTCTTCAGAAAAATATGACGGTTTTATTTTGCTAAAATCACTTTGCCGTAATCCAGAATAACATCCGACCAGAAAAATATCTCTACATTCCATTTCTACACCTTTAAGATCGAGACTCGCCAATAGCTCTATTTCAGGCACACTTAACACTACCGCAAAACCATCTGAACTTGGGGCTTTAAAGTAATCCTTTTGAAATTCAGTATTAAGGCTTTGCCCCTTATTAAAAGCATATTTCATCAGGTGTTTCAAGCATTTTAAATATTTACCTACGGAATTCGGGGTATATTCATCTTTACTCAAATTCAATTCAATACACTCAGCATCATCATACAAAAAATTTACAAATTTATCATACCAGTCTAAATCAATAGAATTAAGGCTAGTGTCTATTGAATTTAAGTAATCAAACATCTTTATATTATTAATCAATGTTCTGTATGGCTTAATCGATCCATCAGCATACTTCGTTTTCTTTTCTGTCAAAATCACACCGTTTTCGACATCCTTCACAAACGAATCCAAATAATCAGAAACAAGAATTACTTTTTGCACCTTTGCAATACCGAATATAGTATCGTAAGATTTTTTTAGATATGCTTTGTCAACCTTAATTTGGCTGACTATGGCTGTGTGTAGTATATTTGGGTGAGCTGATTTGATTGAATTAATCACAAATGATAGTTCACTCATAGCGGCTTTGTACGAAATAAATTTCGTTGCCACTTTACCTAATGGGACAGGCTCTTGCTTTTTTGAATCCCATAGAGCTGGTGGGATTCTAATAACTTTATCTAAAGCTTTACTCTTCAAGGGATAAATGAATGTCTCACCGTGTCCACAATTGACACGCAACCAAACCTCACTATCCTTTATGGCAGTAGGGCTTTTTAAATTGAATTTAGTATCAAGTTTAGCCATACTGCAAATATACACAAAACAATTTACAAAATAACATATAGTACTATATTTGGTACTGTATTTGGAATACAATACAATAAAACCACATGTATTTAACTGTATCGAATTGTATTATAAGAAATTTTATTTACTGATATATAACTGATTATGTATATATTAGATGCATATATTGTATTATATTGTATTTTCGTAGGGGGTTCTGGTGGTACCACGCAAGAAACGCTAATAATCTTTAATAGAGATTATTAGCGTTTTTCTTTTATGGTTTTGTCCCGCAAAATGAATTCAAAATGCATTCTGATGTGCCCGTTTACCAAATACGGTC
>Ga0302296_1002437_pt1 | contig 12536 bp, 8 predicted proteins | sample III_Fen_N3_1_FD_194546 | JGI IMG/M metagenome (GOLD analysis project Ga0302296, IMG submission 194546) | Peat permafrost microbial communities from Stordalen Mire near Abisko, Sweden - III_Fen_N3_1 | ecosystem: Environmental > Terrestrial > Soil > Wetlands > Permafrost | place: Sweden: Abisko... | reverse complement strand
TATTTCTTTAGGAGCTCGTTATCGCTTCTAAACGAACTAATAGAAAAAAAGAGCTGTTTCAATCTTCTGAAACAGCTCTTTTTTATTGTATTAAACTTTCTTAGAATAACTTCCAGCCCAATGAAATCACAAATGTGTTAGATGGAAGGTTAAAATCAGACAGCTTTGCATCATACATATTCCCAATTAAGTTATAGCGGACATCTAATGCAAACATTAATACATCAACACCCGCGCCTATTTCGAGACCTAATTGAGCTTTTTTTGCATCGGACATAACTGAGTTTAGGTCAAATGTATTGTTGCTCGGGTGAAGAAAATCTAATGATGATCCAGCATCAAAGCGAAGTTTTGGCCCTGCAAATGCACGAACATTTAATATTTTTAAATCCAATAATTTGTAGCCAATTAACAAAGGTATGTCAATAGTTGATGTTTTTGCAATTTTATCTACTGTTACATTTTTATTTATTGCATCATTTAATGTAATTTGGTAATTGCTTTTTTGGATAGAATATAAAAATTCAGGTTCAAAATATAATTTTTTGCCTAAACCAATTCGACCAAATAATCCTGCGTGAAAGTCATTCCACATTTCGGATTGCACATTGTTTAGGTTGTAAGTGCCAGTTACAACTGATGTTGCATTGCTGAATGAAAGCGAAGAATTATATCCGGCTTTAATCCCGAAATTGAACTGAGCATAAGTCAAAGAAACAGAAAGCAGAAGAACTGCGATTAAAAATAGCTTTTTCATAAATGTAATGTTTTAATTATAGATTAGTAAACGTAGAAATACTCAAATTATTTGATTCTAGACGGTTAAAACGTCACCCACATAGGATTATGAATTCTTATTTTACTTTCATCAAAGTTCAAATCAGCTTTTTCAGGAACTTTGATAATGTATTCTTTTCCTGTTTTGTTCGTCAATTGCCTGCTGCGCAACCAGAAATTAAAGTCTTTAAGTTGCGCATAACTTATTCCATTTTGGGAAGCCCATGCATTCCAGTCAGTTATCGGACCTTTTATGGTTACGTCTTTTGTTCTAATAGTTTGATAAAACTGATTGCGATCAAGCATGTATCCAAACGCTTTTGGACTTTCTAAAAATTGTTTCATAGTCAGCAAGCGGAAAATATACCGACTGGTTTCCGGGTTCAGATACAAGTCAAAAGCCTCTTCAACTTGTTGTTGCTCTTTTTCTTCCGAAATCCGACCCATCCCTGCATTGTACGAAGCTGCAACCAATAGCCAGTTTTTATATTTAGCAAATGCACTTTTAAAATACTTGCAGGCAGCCACAGTCGATCTCTCCACATGATACCGCTCATCAATTTCATCGGTTACTTCCAGCCCGAATTGTTGAGCCGTTTTGGGCATTAATTGCCACAAACCGGCAGCAGTAGCAGGCGATACCACCTTCAGGTCGAGATTGCTTTCAATCACCGCCAGGTATTTAAAGTCATCGGGTATCCCATTTTCTTTCAAAATAGGCTCAATCATTGGGAAAAATCGGTTTGCACGCTTGATAAGTATCAGGCTAGTGGAATGATTGTAGGCAATGATGGTTTGTTCGCGATCAAACCTTTCTCGCATATCATACCTTTCCAACGAGATGGATTGACCTGCAAACGACGTTTTTGTCGGAATAGCGAAAGAAGTTATGGGTTCAATACTTAAAGCTGACTGAAAGAAACATCCACACAAAAAAAACAAAATACCAAACTTATTCCGCATATACTTATTTATCAATCAATGAAAGAGGATTTTAGATGACACAAAGGTAATTTAATATGATGAAATATTGTACTAAAAACTAAAAAAATCAAACTTAATTTAGCGATTATGCTGTGTAGAAGTTAAAATCGTTTATCTTTGCACTTCAGTATCCTTGCAATTGATATTCTGATTTTGAATTTACTAACATCAAACTCCATGAAAAGAGCAATATTTCCGGGAACTCTTGACCCATTTACTATCGGTCATTACAGCATCGTTCAGCGTGGTTTACATCTTTTTGATGAAATTGTTATTGCCATAGGCACCAATCAAGCTAAAAAAACCCTTTTTACGGTGGACGAACGCTTGGATTTAATCCGACAAGCATTCAAAGACGAACCAAAAGTAAAAATCACATCCTACAACAGTTTAACGGTTGATTTTGCACTCACCGTGGAAGCCGATTATATTCTTCGCGGACTCCGCTCGGTGGGAGATTTTGAATATGAACGCAATGTGGCTGACGCCAACCGTAAACTTACAGGCATCGAAACTGTTATACTTTTCACCGAGTCGAAGTTTTCGTATATTTCGTCAACCGTTGTTCGGGATTTGTATTCCTATGGTAAAGATATTTCGGCTTTCTTACCTCCCGATGTAAAACTTTAATTTGCTAATTAGTCAATATGAAAAAAATAGTACAATTGTCGGTTCTGATTCTTTGTTTCTGCTCGGTTGTTTATGGTGCGGATAATACTGAAAAGCGAACTTTCAGAATCAGTAAAAATCTTACAATATTTAATTCGGTGCTCCGTGAGCTCGATTTAAACTACGTGGATACGCTCAATTACGACAAAATAGTGAAAACGAGTCTCGATTACATGCTTGATAAACTTGATCCATACACTGTTTATTTGCCCGAAGAAGAGACGGACGATTTGACCTTTATGACCACCGGTGAATATGCCGGAATCGGTGCCTTGATTATGAAATCGGGGAGTGATGTTTGTATTTCAGAACCATACGAAGGAATGCCGGCGCAGCGTAACGGGCTTAAGGCTGGAGACGTATTAGTTGAAATTGATGGAAAAACGGTAAAAGGATTGTCGGTGAGTGCTGTAAGTGCGTTATTGAAAGGAACACCCGGAACAACCATTACTTTGAAAATAAAACGTCCTGGTGCAAGTGAATTGATTGAAAAATCGTTCCTCAGGGAGAAAATTCAAGTGAATCCAGTGAAGTATTCGGCTGTTGTTGCTAATAAAGTTGGGTATGTAATGTTAAGCGAGTTTACGGATAGAGCCACCGTTGAACTGAAAAACGCCATAAACGAAATGGTTAAAACCAATAAAATTGAGTCGGTGGTTTTAGATATTCGGAATAATGGAGGCGGGTTGATAGATGAAGCGGTTAAAATTGTTGGTTTTTTTGTTCCAAAAGGGACTGAAGTAGTTACTACCAAAGGAAAAAATGAGGATGCCGACCGAACCTATAAAACTCCGACCGAACCGATTTTTCCAAAAATGAAGTTGGTTATTCTCACCAATAGGTCATCGGCTTCGGCATCGGAAATTGTGGCCGGTTCCATTCAGGATCTCGACCGCGGTGTGATTGTCGGCGAACGAACTTTTGGAAAAGGATTGGTTCAAAACATACGACCCATCAGTTTTGGCGGAAATCTGAAAGTGACTTCAGCCAAATATTATATTCCAAGCGGACGTTGTATTCAGGCCATTGATTACAGCCACCGAAACGAGGACGGAAGCGTAGGTCATATTCCAGATAGTCTGACGCATGAATTTAAAACTAAAATTGGTCGAAAAGTGCGCGATGGAGGCGGAATTGTTCCCGACTCATTGACCAAAGATGATAGGAAAATTAATATCGCCTACTATATTTTTGCTCAAAATCAGTATTTCGATTTTGCAACGCAATATGTTCTGAAACACCCGACAATTGCTTCTCCTACTGAGTTTAAACTTACGGACGACGATTTAAAATCGTTCACCGATTACTTGATGGAGAAGAAATTTACCTATACCACTCAAACTGAAAAATCTTTTTCAGAGTTATTGGAAATGGCTAAATACGAAGGATTGGATGTTCGTGCCAAGGATGAATTAGCTGCGTTGAAAACAAAATTGGTTCCTGATATTTCGAAAAGCATGGTCGAAAACAAAGCTGAAATATCTGAATTAATAAGTTTGGAAATTGTGAAAAGATATTATTATCAAAAGGGGGAAATTCAGCTTTCTTTGCTCAATGATAAAGATTTGAAAGTAGCTCTTGACCTCTTGAAACAGGGAGGCAAATATCAGAAAATTCTCTCGGGGAAGTAAATTTAGAATCGTTTCTTTACCAGTACTTTCAGCCCTTCGGGAATAATCTTAATGTTGATTTGGGTTCCTTCCTCGTAGGGTTCACCGTCGTAATGAAACGGTCCGGCCTCTTCCCGAATCAATGTGAGTTCTTCGGAACGCAGCGTAGTCATGAAAAAATCCTTGTCGATGGTTTTGGTAAAAAGCTGAAACGCGAGTGTCGGAATGGCTATAATCGGGAAATTACTCATGATTGAAATGTCGAGTTTCCCGTCCTGAACGCTTGCCAACGGGGCAATATATGCATTGTTTCCCCACTGCGATGCATTGGCAAAAGTCATTACAAATGCTTTTGTTTTAAGGTCGATATCCTTTCCGGTTAAGTGGTAATTCTGAGATTTATAACTGAAGTAGCCGGTAATCACTTTTTCGAGGTAGGTCATGATTCCCCGCCTTTTTCCTTTGGCAAATTCAGTGCTTACATATGCGTCAAAGCCGGTTCCGCAGGTGCAGAAAAACGGTCTGCTGTTGACTAATCCATAATCAATCAGAATTGTTTCCGACCGGTTTAATTGTTCAATTGCCTTTTGGATATTCGTCGGAATTCCCAAATGCCTTGCCAGCCCGTTTCCTGAACCAATTGGAATGATACCCAACGAACAATCGGTATGGATTAACGCTTGAGCAACTTCATTCACAGTGCCATCACCTCCAACAGCCACCACCATTTTATATTTTTTCCCAATGAATTTTTTGGTCAACTCAGTAGCATGTCCCCTGTATTCGGTGAAAACAATTTGATGATCGAATTTATCAGTATCTAGCCATCGTTCTATCAACGCTGGAAGGTCGGTTTTCTTTCCGGTTCCGGAAAAAGGGTTAATGATAAATGCGATTTTGGTTTTCATTCAGGAACATTTCTTAGATAATTCATTGCGAAGTTACAAAAAAAATGTCGATGTGGAAAGTTACTTTTTCTCTCATCCGTTTGCTTAGTTCGATAATGTTGAGTAGATTTGTAGTCTAACAAAAAATTTAACTGTCATGAAGCAGGAAGTTAAGGAACAACGCTCGCTTTTTCCCGAAGAGTGTTTGTTGCGCGAAATAGCGCGCCAGCCTCGTTTATCTATAGGAATCCCGAAAGAAAATATTGATGTAGAAACCCGTTTGGCATTGACGCCCGAAGGAGTCGCTATTGTAACCGAAGAGGGTCACAGCGTTTACGTTCAGCGTGGTGCAGGTGACGGAATGTCCTATTCCGACCTTCAATTCAGCGAAGCTGGAGCATTTTTGGTTGACGATGCATCCGAAGTTTTTAGTGCAGACATCGTTTTGAAAATAGCACCACCCACCATTAAAGAATTGAACATGATGCAGGATCGGTCAGCGATATTATCCATGTTACAATTAACTAATCTGTCGACGGATTGCATCAAGTTAATGATCAAAAAGAAGATGACGGCTATTGCATATGAATTGATAAAGGATGAGCAGAAAAATTTCCCGGTAGTTAATTCCATTTCCGAAATTGAGGGAAACACCGCCATTGCTGTTGCAGCAGAATTGATGAGCAACGAGCGTGGCGGAAAAGGATTGTTACTGGGTGGTGTTGCCGGTATTACACCTACTGAAGTCATAATTCTTGGTGCCGGGATTACCGGGTCGGTAGCAGCTCGCACCGCATTGGCATTGGGAGCACAGGTTAAGATATTTGATCATGATATAAATAAACTCCGCAAAATTCAACATTACCTGGGTCAACAGGTGTTCACGTCCGTTATCCAACCCAATGTTATTTTTAGAGCACTTTCATCAGCCGATGCAGTTATTGGTAATCTTCGGTATATAAATGGCTCAGAGCGGTTTATGGTGTCCGAAGCTTTGGTTAAAACCATGAAGTCGGGAGCAATTATTATCGACATGAGTGTGGATCAGGGTGGATGTTTTGAAACCTCGGAATGTCGTACGCTGAAAAACCCTGTTTACGAGAAACACGGTGTTATTCATTATTGCGTACCCAATATTTCAGCCCGTGTGGCCAGAACTACTTCGATGGCATTAAGCAATATTTTTGCACCAATTATACTGAAAATAGGGAACTCCGGTGGAATTAAACCAGCAATCAACGAAAGTGCCGGATTTCGTAACGGAGCTTATATTTTTGGCGGTATTTTGGTCAACCGACTGATTGGCAGCTATTACGGCATTTCTTCAAACGACATAGGGTTGTTATTGGCAGGATATTAATTGGATATTGAGGCGTATCTTTGCTGTTTTATTCGAATGAAAAATGCCTCGGAAAGCCCTGAATAGCGAAGTCCACGGTTTTTTATTATATTTGCATTCCAAATCAGTAAAAGTTGGATTAATTTTCTGACTATTAACTCTTAACTGACAATTTTCAACTGATAAATTTATGTCGCAAACCCAACCCGAACCGATAAACGAAGATGATCTGATTCAGCAGGAATTTGAAGCACTACTTGCGGATTATCGCAAAACGAATCACCGCCAGAAAATAGAACTGATAACTAAAGCGTTCAACTTTGCGAAAGCAGCTCATAAGGGCATAAAGCGGCGATCGGGCGAACCATACATTATGCATCCGTTGGCAGTGGCACGCATCGTGGTTCGCGAAATAGGTTTGGGTTCCACGTCCATTTGTTCGGCATTGTTGCACGATGTGGTGGAAGATACCGATTACACGGTGGAAGATATTGAAAATTTATTCGGAGCTAAGATTGCACAGATTGTTGATGGACTGACTAAAATCTCGGGAGGTGTTTTTGCAGAAAAAGCCTCGGAACAAGCAGAAAACTTCAGAAAATTACTGATTACCATGTCCGAAGATATCCGGGTAATCCTCATTAAAATTGCCGACCGACTTCACAATATGCGAACCCTGGGTTCGATGCCATTGGCCAAGCAATATAAAATTGCCGGCGAAACACAATATATTTACGCTCCACTTGCCCACCGCCTCGGGCTTTTCCGCATAAAAACAGAACTTGAAAATCTAAGCTTCAAGTTTGAACACCCCGATACTTTCAAGGAAATTGAAGAAAAACTAGCCGTCGATGAGGAATCCAGAAATCTTTTTTACAAAGAATTTTCGGACCCAATTCATAAAAAATTGACCGAAATGGGCTACGAGTTTACGCTTCGGGCCCGCATCAAGTCAGTTTATTCCATTTGGTTGAAAATGTCAAACCGTAACATTCCGTTCGAGGAAGTGTATGATATTTTGGCTGAGCGTATTGTTTTTAAACCGCGCGAAGGAATGAGTGAAAAGGATCAGTGTTGGATGCTTTATTCGGCCATAACTGAAATTTACAAACCCCATCCCGAACGCATTCGCGACTGGATTTCTACTCCGAAAGCCAATGGGTACGAAGCCCTCCATGTCACCGTAATGGGGCAGGGCGGACGATGGGTTGAGGTGCAGATCCGAAGCCAGCGAATGAACGATATTGCTGAAAAAGGATTGGCAGCGCATTGGAAATATAAATCGGGCGAACACGACGAATCAGAGCTCGACAAATGGCTCAAAACCATCAAAGAATTGCTCGAACATCCCGAGCCGAACGCTATCGATTTCATGGATACGTTCAAACTCAATCTTTTTGCTTCCGAAATTTTTGTATTCACACCCAAAGGTGAAATTAAAACCATTGCCCAGGGATCTACCGCGCTGGATTTTGCTTATTCCGTCCACTCCGATTTAGGAAATCATTGCATTGGAGCTAAGGTAAATCATAAATTAGTACCACTCAATTATAAGTTGAACTCCGGCGATCAGGTTGAAATTCTGACATCCAAAAAGCAAACCCCTCAGCCTGAATGGTTGGACTTTGTAACGACTGCCCGTGCTAAGACCAAGCTTCGAAATTTATTTAAAAAGGAAGATAAGGCATTTGTAATCGAAGGTCAACGACAAATTGAAGAAACATTAGCCAAATTAAATCTGCTTCCCGAAAATGAGAATATTGTCCGCATTCTCAATTATTTTAATATAACCCAACGGAATGAGCTCTATCTTCAAGCAGGGAAAAAGGCACTGGATTTAGACTTGATTGGAAAAGTAATTTTCAAGCAAAAATCTGAAAATGTACTGGTTAAGTATCTGAAAATGCCTTTCGTGAGCGGTTCGTCTGATAAACCTGCACCTTCAGTTCCAATCGACAGCAAGGTGGATCGAAAGAAATCAATAAAACTTACCGAAGAAAATGCAGGTAAAACGTATATTTTTGCCGATTGCTGCCGCCCAATTCCGGGTGATGATGTGTTGGGTTATGTTGATGAATCGGAAAAAGTAATTGTTCATAAACGCCAGTGTAAAGTGGCAGCTAAGCTTAAAAGCAGTTATGGTGAACGCATCGTATCGGTGGATTGGGCAACACATAAAATCCTTTCGTTTGTTGAAGCGCTGGAAATAAGAGGGATAGATAAAAAGGGTGTACTGATTGAAATTTTAAAAATTATTTCAGATGGCTACGGCGTTAATATTAAAAAAATGAATATCGAAACCGATGCCGGAATTTTCGTCGGTCATTTTTACATTTACGTTCACGATACCGAGGACATCAACAACCTGTGCAAGAATATTATCAAAATCAAGGAAATCAATTCAGTTCAGCGCATTCAGGATTAGACAGTTAGTTTTTTTGCTAATCAATCCTCATCATAACCATCCAATGGTTTGACGATTAGCAAACCATCGTTTTCAACCAATAGATTCAATTTGCGGCAATTAAAGTCATTTGGTACGCAAATATCGACTGTGAAATTAACTCCAAAATCCTCAATTGTGGAAATTTCAATACCCGAAATGCAGTATTTGGTTATTTCGTTATGTGGAATAGCCAATATTAAATCTGTTTTCCGAATTTCCCTGTTTGTTAAAATGACTTTGCTTTTCCTGCTCACACTCAAAAGAACCGATCTGTCGGCATAATTTGTAACCGTTTTCTTGCCGTTCTTATCATATTTTGTTGTCGTAACAGTATTTTTGTTGTCGTGAACTTTGTAAGCAATATGAACATCTCCAATGAAAGTGTCCATTTTAATTGGTTCGGCATGGATGACATTTATTCTTTCAGTTTTGATTGTCGAGACATAATTTTTAGTTTTGTCGCTTTTGGTTTTCGTTCCGATGGCTTGCACATTGCTCTTCTTATCGGGATGGCAGGCCGTCAAGAGAAAGCCGACAAATAGTATTGCGAAAAAAAATGACTTTTTCATTCTTTTAATTTTAAATATTAAACGAGTAATGTTTATTCAGACGGTTCAGCCGGAGCTCCTACAAATACATTATTTTCGGGCAATGTTTCGCTTTTCATTAGCACCGAAAGGGGTTCGAGCGACGAACGATCTTCCATTTTAGAATCATAAAGAACCACTGCCATGCCGCCCACACTACAATTTTTACCGATATCCACAAACGACATTTTCATTACACGGTCTTCGAATAAATGAGTTTGAAGCGTGCAGTTATCATTCAACGCTGTGTCATCACCCACTTTTACCAAATCGAATTCTGTGATTTGTGTGGTGTAAATGCACGTACGTTTACCGATTTTACAACCCAGCATACGCAACGGATATTTAATAAATGGTGTTCCGGTAAGCAGATTAAGGAAGAAAAGAACCAGAAAGTTTTCGTAAATTCCGGTTACTAACTCGCTGCGCCACACATAATGACTCCAAAGAGGTTTCTTGGCGGGTTTATACTTGCCGATGATAATCCATTTAAGCAAAGCGACTACGATTGTACCCAGTAATGCAGCTCCGAGGTAAAGGAATGGGAATACAAAAACCAGCTCGTTCAAATCTTTATGCACCTGCATGTACGACACCACATTGGTAATCAAAACGGCATACGTAATAAAAAGTGTTGTGGGAAGTATAACCCGGAAAAATTCAATAAAATAGCGCAATGCAAACAATCTTCGAGTGGGTTTGTAGGTTCTTTCCAACGAAAAATCATGATTGATATCTCTCTTGGGTAAGTAAACTGCCGGCGATCCGAACCATGATGTACCATCTTGAGCCGGAAGATCTTCGCTGCTCATTTTTGATAAAACACCTACCAATACATCGTTCCCAAGTTTTGTGTTGGGACTAATGACGGCACTGTTCCCAACAAATGTGCGGTTGCCGATATATGTTTTGGCAATTGTGATATAACCGTTACGGATATGAGATGCTCCGATAGAAACCGAATCGGCTAAAAAACATTCATCGCCTGTCACCAACAAATCGGGAGAAATAAATTCAACAGTCGATATTTCAACCCGTTTGCCCATTTTTACACCTAACATTTTGAACCAAAACTGAAGGTAAAGAGTGGTGTAAAGCGTCCCTATTACTTGCAGGCTGAGTTTCATTAACTGATCGAAAAACCATTTTTTGTAATAAAAGAAACTATCAACCGGATATTTTCCCTCTTTAATATTCCCCAATAGAAGCCATTTTAACCCGGTAATAATCAGTGTAAGCAGAATTACAAACGAAAGTCCAACTCCAAAGGTCGTCCATAAAAAACGATAGCTATCCGAAATATAATCGAGATGTGTAATCAGCATCATTCCCGGGAAATAAGCCAACATGGTGATTAACGGAATCAGGAAAACACTAATGAAAAACAAAATTGAGTTTCTGAAACTCCAGAGCTTTTTAGTCGTTTGTTTTTGATTAAGACTTACTTTTTCGGCAGGTGATCCGCCCCAGTTTTCGTTTCTTGGAATGATGGAACCCTCCGTAACCAGTGTCAGATCTTCGATTGATGAGTTTTTTTTCATCTGGGTGTTGTGCGACAAGCAGCAACGCGTTCCAACAAACACATCATCTTCCAATTCAATGCTTCCGATATGTAAATAACCATCGGCGATGTGGTAACCCCGCATGTGGGTGTCGGTACAAACGCTTATATTGTCACCAATTGTAAGTAAATCAAAAATGGAGATTGCCGAGGTATTGATATAGACGTTTTTGCCTATTTTTGCTCCCAGTGCTCGTAGAAAGATGTTCATCAGAGGTGTTCCGGTAAAATAAGTGATGGGAGCGATATTGATAAATTTATCCACCAGCCAAAACCGAAAATAGTAAGTACCCCAAAGATTGTACTTCCCGGGTTTTACCTTGCCCAAAATCAACCATTTAAAGCCAATTGCCAAAAGAGTAATGATAGGCAGCAACGCAAAATACATCGCCAACATCAGTAATAGCGAATCCATGACACCCAGATCGGCCTGGTAATAATAAGCATAAACGAAAAACGGCCCCAACCATTCCATTCCGAAAAATAAAATAAGGAAAATCATTGAAACACCCTGAAAAAACGAGCAAGTATAGTAGCTTAATTTATTTGTTGCCCTAATATCGCGTTCTTTCTTTTGTTTTTGCGAATCGGATAGTTTTGATTTTTTAAGTTTAGCAGTTAAATCGGACAACACAGGATACTTGTAAATGTCCACTACCGACATGCTTTCAAATATCTTGTTTTCACGCAGTTCGGATGTGACTAAAGCTGCCAACAACGAGTGTCCACCTAAATCGTTGAAAAAGTTATCATCCATTGAAATGTCATCACGTCCAGTGTTTTTGGCAATAATTTTTACCAACAATTTTTCAAGATCGGTTTTGGGTGGAATTATTTCCTTTTCTGTTGAAAATGACAAAGGTGTTTTAGGTTCAGGTAATCGTTTCCGATCAATTTTCTGACTGGTTGTTACGGGTAATTCGTCAATCGTGTCGAGCGTAGATGGAATCATGTAATAGGGTAATTTCAGCCGCAATAAGTTGGCAATGCCTTCGCGGTCGACTTGTTGCCCGGGTTTCTCCACCACATATGCTGCCAATTGCTGAGTCGACACGTCAAGCGAAACAGCTGCAGTTTGTATGCTGTCAAACTTCAGGAGTAATCCTTCAATTTCAGAGAGTTCCACCCTGAAACCCCGCACTTTTACTTGTGCATCGGCTCTCCCTACAAAACGAATTTGTCCGTTCGGCGCGTATTTAGCCACATCGCCTGTTCGGTAATATCTTTTTAAGATGCCGTCAAATTTATCTATTTGTATGAATTTCTTTTCCGTTAATTGTTCCTGATTCAAATAACCGCGAGCCACACAGTCGCCACCAATCAAAATTTCACCTTCTTCCTCGCCGTTTACAAGTTCAAGTTGGTCATTCACAATTCTGACATCATAACCCGGCATAGCAGTCCCGATGGTTACTTCTTCGGTCGGTTCGAGAATCAGATAAGTTGCGATTACAGCACCCTCGGTTGGTCCATACGTGTTGTAAACTTTTCTACCAGGTTTGCACCAACGATAAGCCATATCGGTTGAACACACTTCGCCTCCGAAAATCAGGATTTTGAGTAGCGGAATGTCTTCCTTAACCATCGAAAGCAACGTCGGGGCACACGACAAGAATGTGATATTGAGTCTGTTCAGGATGGATGAGAATTGATCGCCGGAACGCATTATGTCGAAT
>Ga0302296_1002435_pt1 | contig 12542 bp, 9 predicted proteins | sample III_Fen_N3_1_FD_194546 | JGI IMG/M metagenome (GOLD analysis project Ga0302296, IMG submission 194546) | Peat permafrost microbial communities from Stordalen Mire near Abisko, Sweden - III_Fen_N3_1 | ecosystem: Environmental > Terrestrial > Soil > Wetlands > Permafrost | place: Sweden: Abisko... | reverse complement strand
AGGGTTGTCAAGTTACTCAAAAACTCACATGAATTAGAAACATTAGTTATTCATTTTAAAAGATAAAAAAGATGAGAAAAATTGCAATCTACGGAAAAGGCGGAATTGGTAAAAGTACCACAACGCAGAACACAGTTGCCGGTTTGGCAGAAATGGGGAAAAAAGTAATGGTAGTTGGATGCGATCCTAAAGCGGACTCTACTCGTTTACTTCTACACGGTTTGGCTCAAAAAACAGTATTGGATACATTGCGCGACGAAGGTGAAGACATTGATTTGGATGATGTAATGAAAACGGGATTTAGTAACACTAGCTGTGTTGAATCAGGCGGTCCTGAACCAGGTGTTGGTTGTGCTGGTCGTGGTATTATTACTTCTATCAATTTATTGGAACAACTAGGTGCTTATGATGAAGACAAAGCATTGGATTATGTATTTTATGATGTATTGGGTGACGTGGTTTGTGGTGGATTCGCTATGCCAATCCGCGATGGTAAAGCTGAAGAAGTTTACATTGTTGTATCGGGTGAAATGATGGCTATGTATGCTGCCAATAATATTTGTAAATCTATCTCTAAATTTGGTAAAGTAGGTACAGTACGTTTAGGTGGTTTGATTTGTAACTCACGAAAAGTGGATAACGAAGCAAACATGATTGAAGAATTTGCCCGTCAGTTGGGAACTCAAATGATTCACTTTGTGCCTCGTGAAAACATGGTTCAACATGCTGAAATCAACCGTAAAACAGTTATTGACCACGCTCCAGATCATGCGCAAGCGAACGAATACCGTTCATTGGCTAAGAAAATTAACGACAACCAAATGTTCGTTATCCCTCAGCCTTTGGAAATGTCAGCATTAGAAGAGTTATTGGTTGGATTTGGTATCATGAACTAAGAACGACCCCCAACCCCCTAAAGGGGGCTTTGGGCGGAGTGCAAACAATCAAATTTATTTATAAACATAACCTTCTTACTCCCCTTTAGGGGGCGGGGGTCAAAATTAAACATTATGTATTTATTAAGAGCAATTGTTCGTCCGGAAAAATCAAGCGCAGTTATGAAAGCTTTATTCGATGCAGGCTTTCCGGCAATCACAAAACTGGCCGTATTTGGTCGTGGTAAACAACGTGGTATTAAAGTAGGAAATGTAACTTATGATGAGCTTCCAAAAGATTTGCTTATGATGGTTATCCCTGAAAAAGATAAAGATTTCGTAATCGAAACAATTATGCTAGCAGCCCGCTCGGGTGAAAAAGGACAATTTGGTGACGGTAAAATTTTCGTTACTCCTGTAGAAGAGAGCTACACTATTTCCAGTGGTAAACAAGATTGAAAAACTACCCCTAACCCCTAAAGGGGAATAAGACTGAATTTCTGATTTTTTCAGAGGATTAAATATTAAAACAAAACATAAAGACTGTAGTAACTTAGTTCCCCTTTAGGGGCTAGGGGTAGTCTTATAAATTGAATTTTATATGAAACTAATATTAGCAATGATACGCATTGACAAAATGGTCGCTACTAAACTTGCTCTTTCGGATGCCGGATTACCTTCATTTACCGCAATGCCTGTATTAGGACGTGGAAAAGGGAAAGGTGGATTTGAAAAATCTTCTGGACTAGACGAAGATCAACAAGAGCTCATTATAGAAATGCCTCGTTTGAAATCAAAACGAATGATTACACTGGTAGTTACTGACGAGAAAAAAGAATTGGCAGTGGAAACACTTATCAAAGTCAATCAAACAGGTAAAAGTGGTGATGGTAAAATATTTGTAATTCCAGCCAGCGATTCTTACAGGGTTCGTACTGGAGAAACCGGAGACATTACACTAGATTAATTCATAATGTATAATTCATAATGCATAATTACTTATGAATTACGAATTGAAAATTGTGAATTAGAATACTAATTATGAATTATGCATTTTGAATTATGCATTAAAAAAAACATTATGGGAAAGACATTAATAGAAGGACTGGATATGAGTAAGTTCACCGAAGAGGTGATCAAAGCTTACCCGAAGAAGGTTGCAAAGAAAAGAGCGAAGTCGATTGTGATAAACGATCCGGATTCAATTCCTGAAATTCAATCGAATGTGCGGACAATTCCGGGTATCATTACCCAACGTGGATGTACTTATGCCGGTTGTAAAGGGGTAGTTCTTGGACCAACAAGAGACATTATCAACATTACACACGGACCTATCGGTTGTGGATTCTACTCGTGGTTGACACGTCGTAATCAAACCCGCGCCGACAAACCTGAAATGGATAACTTCATTCCATACACATTCTCAACAGACATGCAAGATTCAAATATCGTGTTTGGTGGAGAAGAAAAACTAAAAGTGGCTATTCGTGAAGCCGTTGAATTATTCAACCCAAAAGGTATTGCCATATTCTCAACTTGTCCGGTAGGACTTATTGGTGACGACGTTCACCGTGTAGCCCGCCACATGAAAGAAGAATATCCGGGTGTAAACATTTTCGGTTTCTCTTGCGAAGGTTACCGTGGAGTATCACAGTCGGCTGGTCACCACATTGCCAACAATGGATTGTACAAACACTTGATTGGCAACAACGACAATCATGTCCGCAAAAATAAATACGCAGTAAACGTACTGGGTGAATACAATATCGGTGGTGATGCATTCGTTATCGAAGATTTGTTCGAAAGAATTGGTGTTGACATAGTTGCTACCATGTCCGGTAACTCTACCCTGGAGCAATTTGAAACTGCACATACAGCCGACTTTAGTTTGGTAATGTGTCACCGTTCGATCAACTACGTGGCAGAAATGTTGGAAACTTCATTCGGTATTCCATGGGCGAAAGCCAACTTCATTGGAGCCGAAGCTACTGCAAAAACACTTCGCAAAGTAGGTCAGTATTTCGGAGATCAGGAATTGATCGACCGCATTGAAGTGGTAATTGCTGACGAAATGAAAGCTGTAACTGAAGCTGCCGAAAAAGCAAAATTGAAAACAACTGGTAAAACTGTTATGATGTTCGTAGGAGGATCACGTGCTCACCACTATCAGGAACTGTTTACAGAACTTGGAATGGAAACGCTAGTGGCAGGTTATGAGTTTGGACACCGTGATGACTACGAAGGTCGCCGTGTAATTCCAAGCATTAAGATTGATGCTGATAGTCGTAACATTGAGGAACTAACTGTTGTTCCTGACCCAACCCGCTACAAACCACGTAAGAGTGAAGAAGAATTGGCTCAGCTAAAAGAAGCTTTCGACATTGAGTTCAACGAATACAAAGGTATGATGAACGACATGAAGAAAGGCACATTGGTCGTTGACGATTTGAGTCACCACGAGATGGAAAAACTTATTGAGCTTTACCACCCGGATGTATTCTGTGCGGGTATAAAAGAAAAATATGTGGTTCAAAAAATGGGCATCCCTATGAAACAGCTTCACAACTACGATAATGGTGGACCTTATGCTGCTTTTGCAGGAGCTATCAACTTCTACAAGGACATTGAATTTATTGCTTGCAGCACTATTTTCAAACAAATGAAAGCTCCTTGGGAACGTGAAGAAGTGTTAGAAGCGGAATACGTGTTTAATTAAAGACTGCCCCCCTAACCCCCTAAAGGGGGAGTTAAAAGATTCAGTTCATTTAAAAGGGGCTATATATTACTAACTAACTCAGAAGTCCCCCTTTAGGGGGATTTAGGGGGCACTAAATTATAAGATTATGTTACTAAGACATACAACAGCAAAAGAAATAGACAGAAAGGCGTTGACTATCAACCCTGCAAAAACCTGTCAACCCGTAGGAGCAATGTTTGCTGCATTAGGTATCCACGGATGTTTGCCTCATAGTCACGGTTCACAAGGATGTTGCTCATATCACCGTAGCGCCTTGTCACGTCACTTCCGCGAACCAATCATGGCAGGAACCAGTTCATTCTCTGAAGGTTCTTCTGTATTTGGTGGATCAGCCAACCTTGTTCAGGCTATCGACACCATGTTCACCATTTACAAACCCGAAGTAATTGCGGTTCACACCACCTGTTTGTCAGAAACAATCGGTGATGACCTTGTTCAGATTGTATCGAAAGCCAATGAGGAAGGATATATTCCTGATGGAAAACAAGTGATATATTGCAATACTCCAAGTTATGTGGGAACGCACGTAACGGGTTATTCAAATCAGGTGGCAGCTTTTATCAAGTTCTTCTCAACGGCAACTCCCAAAAAACGCAACGTCATTAATATCGCTGCAGGATGGATGGAACCTTCGGATCAACGTGAAATCAAACGATTGACGCAGGTAATGGAAACTCGTACCATTTTGTTCCCTGATTTTACCGACGTATTGGATGCTCCATTGGATGGACATTACAAAATGTACCCAACAGGAGGAACAACCATTGCCGACATGAAACTGACCGGCGACAGCAAGTTTACACTGGGACTTGGACAATCGTGTACCGAGGATGCTTGTATCAAATTGGAAAATAAATGTAAAGTAAAATTCGAGATGTTGGATATCCCCATCGGATTCAAAGCTACCGACCGTTTCCTAATGTCACTCAGCCGTCATGCCAACGTGCCAATCCCTGAAAGCTTGTCGAACGAACGTGGTCGCTTGATTGATTTAATTTCGGACAGCTCAAAATACCTTTACGGAAAACGCGTTGCTCTTTTCGGAGATCCTGATACGTTGGTTCCATTGACAGAGTTCTTGGTAAGCATGGATATGAAACCGGTTTACATTGTAACAGGTACTCCAAGCAAAGTATTTCCTGAACGCATGAAAGAAATTCTGAAAGATATACCTGAAGCAAAATTCAAATGTGGTGAAATGGCAGATATGTTCCAACTTCACCAATGGATCAAACAAGAAGGTGTTGATTTATTGATTGGAAATACCTACGGAAAATACATAGCGCGCGACGAGGATATTCCTTTCATTCGTTTCGGATTCCCAATTGCCGACCGCCCCGGACATAACTACTTTGCTAAAACCGGTTACGACGGTGGAGCAAATCTGGTAAAACAAATTATGGATGCATTTCTTGATCATTTCGACCGTACCTGTCTGGAAGAAAAAGTAGAGTGGCAACTATAAAAATAGGTTTAGTTAATTGATGACGTTGGCGGTCTTACCATGTGTAGGGTCGCCAACTTTTTTAGATTTAAATCCATTCCGAGTACCGGTGAAGACATAACGGAGTATCGGGGAAGACATAACCGAGTACAGGAGAAGACCTAACAGAGTATCGGGGAAAACCTAACAGAGTATCGGGGAAGACACAATAGAATATCGGGGAAGATATAACGGAGTATCGGGAAAATATAACGAAGTATCGGGGAAAAGATAATGGAGTACAGGGGAAGACACAACAGAGTATCGGGGAATATATAATAGAGCACAAGGGAAGACATAACGGAGTATCGGGGAAGATATACTAACTACTCAGGTAACATATATTGACTTTGCATAAAAATTATATTATTGGACAAAAAGTATTCTAGTATAATGAAAATAAATTCACTTTTTTCTTGATGTGAAATCGTACAATGCTTACTGTTAGGCGTATTGATGTATATTTTAGGACGTCTTATTTTGAATAATTATAAATTAAGGCTTAGTTGTATTAAGATAATTGTCTGAAAATTAATTATTTTACATTAGCGGAAATGCATTTTATTTATATAAAATACGAATAAATTGTAGAATGTGTTGGAAATTACGAATAACATAATTATTTTTGGCATCGAAATATATTAAGGTAATTATTCCAGTAAATGATTACGAATAGATAGAACTTTATTATTAGCCAAATCTAAAAATTAATTATTATGAACATCAATCAACAATCAAAATTCAAGATGTACCTAACGGTACGGATTTTTTTGCAGTCAAGTCCGGCTATAACGGCTAAACTTCCGAACTATAATGAGTTTTTTGCTAACTTTGATGCTGCCATCCTTCAAATTCAAACACACAGCGAAAAGTTACAATTCAACACAAAAGGGATTGTGGATAATAAATCACAATTGCGTGATTCGTTAGTTATCATTACATTAGATTCATCAGCAAAGATTCAGCCATTTGCCAAATACACTCGCGATGCGGTGCTTCTGGCAGAAACAAAGTTTACCAAAACTGATTTGAAAGATTTGTCGGCATTGGAACTGGTGGATGTAGCCAAAGGACTTTACAGCCGAATTGAAACAAATTTGAGTAAGCTGACTACCTACGGTCTGACCGCCGAATCACAGATCGTATTTAAAACAGCGATTGATGATTATGCCGAATCCATTCCACAACCGCGCCAGAGCCAGTTGATGAAAAAGGAAATTACACTCCTCGAAAATAAGTCTTTTGCTTCGGCCGACGAAGCATTAGCCGACATAGATCTCTTGGTAGAAATGGTAAAATTAAGCGAACCTAATTTTTATACAGGTTACCGCAATGCCCGCAAAATTGTAGAACAGGGTACAGGCAGTTTACAGGTACAGGGCACCATTTCGGAGGCTGAAACCCAAAAACCAATTCCTGGAGCCATATTGACTTTTAGCCTGAGCGGACAAACCGAAGTGGCATTGGAAAAAGAAACGGCAGCCAAAGGTGGTTTTAATATTAAAAGCCTGCCCGAAGGCATCTACGATGTCACCATTACCAAAGTTGGCTTCAAACCCAAAACCATCACCATCACTGTTCGTTGGGACGAACTGTGTAATGTGGAAGAAGAATTAGAAAAACTGTAAAATACAGGTCTTACTATGTTCACTTATTTTTGGAAATTCCCCCGATGACCTTAGGGTTATCGGGGGAATTTAATTATAATAAAAAGATTAATTCAGATGTGTTAGGTTAATTAAAAAATAGTCTTTATCTTTGGAGGCGAAATAAAAACAAAATATACTGATATAGCTGAGATATAAGCACACAGGTAATCAAATATCGGTCGTAAAGGGCAAATTTAAAAAAGAAATAATCGACAGTTTTCTAATCAGTCCTAGCAGATATGTTTATGAGTAAATACATAAAGAATGGCACTGGTTGGTGGGATGACAAAACCCGTCAACCAACGTGGAACTTTGAAAATAGAATAAATTTGGAAGGACGAGGACTATCCAGCTGAGTGTAAACTTGGAATAAGAGGTTACTGATTGTTATTTGAAAAATCTTTGACGAACTGTCCATCTGAATAGAATAATTAATATGAATTAAATTGAGAATATGGATATTGAATCTTTAAAATTTCTATATAATGAAGACATCATTTATCATTATACGAAAGCCAATACAGCTATAGATTTCATTCTTTATAATCAACATTTGAAATTTAGTCACAGAAGAGAGTCAAACGACCCAATTGAAAGTAGAACAGCTGATAGAGTTACAATGTGGACCGGACCTGAAGTACGTAAACCAATCAGTGAAAAAATGGATTCAGATTTAGAAGACTTACATGAATCCATAATTAGTTTAGAAAATAGATTCCATCAAATATGTTTTTGTAAAAATCAAATGGGAGGAGTTATTGCAAATGAAAAATACCGCGGAGATTTTGAAGGAAATGAAGAATTTTTTGGATTTGCAAAGCCTAGAATGTGGGAACAGTACGCTGATAATTATACCGGAGTTTGCATTGCTTTTTCAAAAAATAAAATTTTAGAATTGAATAAAGATCTCGACTTATTGAAAGGTAATATAAAATATATGACTTATAGTAAATTGTCATATAAAAAGCTGGGAGATATTTACGGAAATAGATTATCAAAATTAGATATAGAGCAATACAAGAAAGAAAATGAAGAAAATGTAAAAATATCATTCTTTTATAAACACAAAGATTATGACGGCGAGAACGAATACAGAATAGGAGTTTTGCCTAATGAAGATAAGTTTGTATGTGAAGTAATTAGAGGTGAATTGAATTTTAATAAACTAAAACCGTTAAATGTGGCAGGATGTATAGAGGCTATTTTTATGTCTAGTTATGCAAATAACAAACAAAAGATGGATTTACGTAAATATGCCAATGAAAATAAATTAGATATCCCAATATTTGAATTGGATTGGCAATATAATTCCTTTAGACTTTTAGATAGAAAATCTATGGAAACTATGGACAATGCAGCAACAAAGTATTTAAATTATTTATAAAATGAAAAAACACTTTAAATTATTATCGGTAGCCATTATTTTGGGAGTATTATCATCGTGTACTGGAAAAGGTGGAACTCCTGAAGTTAAATTAATCCCTGTCAAATCAGGAGATGAATTTGAGTATATAGACAAAGAAGGGAAAATTGTGATCAATCCACAATTTGAAGAAGCGTCCGTTTTTAGAAATGGCATTGCCTTGGTAAAGACATCGGGTAAAGATGCCAAATGGGGGTTTATTGATGAAAAAGGCATTTATGTTATTAATGCTAAGTACAAATATGCCACAGTATTTAATGAAGGTTTGGCATGGGTAGTTGTAGAAAATGGTGCTCCAACAGCAATTAACGAGAAGGGCGAAATTAAAATCACACTTCAGAATGCAAAGGATGTACGGCTTTTTTCAGAAGGTTTTGCAGCATTTAGTACTGTAGATAAAGCTGGAAAAACAAAATGGGGTTTTATAGATAAAAATGGTAATGTGAAAATTAATCCACAATTTGATCAGGTTAGTAGATTTAGCGAGTCTAAATGTGCCGTTGCCAATGAAGAAAGAAAATGGGGCTATATAGATGCTAATGGAAAAATCTCAATTAATTATCAATTTAATAATGCGCAAGATTTCTCAAAAGGCAGAGCAGTTGTTTCATCTGATGATAAATACGGTGTAATTGGAAAAGATGGGAGGTACATCATTAATCCCCAATTTGAATCTATGATGAATGATGGTGAATGGTTTGTGATAAATCAAAATGATAAATATGGATGGTGTGATGCCAATGGAAAGATAATTATCAATCCTCAGTTTGTTAATGTTTGTTTGTTTTTGAATAATAAATTAGCTGCTGTTCAATCGGGCGATCAATGGGGATATATTGATAAGGAAGGGAAAATGATTATTAATCCACAATTTAAGGCTGCCAAATTCTTTAATGGAAATTTAGCTTTAGTCTATAGTTCTGATAAGATTGGGTTTATTAATGAAGATGGCAAATATATTATTAATCCACAATTTAGTGATATTTCATCCGACTACTTACAATATTTAAGCGGAGGCACAGTGTATGATAGAGTTGAAACAGATATTTTTAATGTTGAAGCCGTAATTACTTTTAATCATAATCTGACTTACGGTTCTGTAACCGATATTGATGGCAACATATATAAAACCATTACCATTGGTACTCAAACATGGATGGCTGAAAATCTAAGAACTACCAAATATAGGAATGGCGATGCAATACCCAATGTTACAGATAATACATCTTGGACAAGTTTAACTACGGGTGCTTGGTGCTATTACAACAATGATGCATCGAATGTCCAAAGAAAATACGGCAAACTTTACAACTGGTATGCTGCAACTGATAGTCGCAATATTTCTCCTACAGGTTGGCATGTACCCTCCGATGCAGAATGGTCAACCCTTACCACTTATTTGGGTGGCGAAGCGGTAGCCGGAGGTAAATTAAAGGAAACCGGCACATTTAATTGGGTAAGACCTAACACTGGTGCTACCAACGAAAACGGTTTTTCTGCCCTTCCGGGTGGCGAGCGTGATAGCGATGGAACGTTCAACTACATTGGCCTCTTCGGTCGCTGGTGGAGTGCGACTGAGAGCAGTACGGGCTACGCTTGGCTTAGGTTCTTGACCTACGGCCAAAGCTGGGTGCACAGGGGCGACTACAGCCAAAAGACGAGTGGTTTCTCCGTGCGCTGTGTCAGGGATAATTGATTTATTAGATTATTTGAAATGTATCGAGAAGCGTTCGAATTAAGAAATAAAATAAAGAATTTACAGCCGTTATCCGTTATTAAAGGAACTTCAATATGGAACAGTATAGCAATTATTGTGATTTTTTAGAAAAGAATATTTATTCTATATCATTTAATTTTTTCACAACAGTTATTGGGGCTTTTCTTGGATTTATTTTCGCACTGTTTATTTATAAACTTTCAAATAAAAAAACATCCGACATTCAAAAGAAAGCCGAGATTCAGAAATACTTCAATACGCTTAAGAGATTTTCCTTATTATTAGACTCTGTTGTCGATAAGAGTAGAAAACAGAATCTGGAATTTAGGTCATATTATGAGAATTTAAGGAACCATCCATTAAATCAAAAATCTCCTAATCGAGTTATAAGTAACGATAGAAATAGACTAGTGAAGTCTGATAATAGTGATTTATATAAGGCATTTATGTTCTTTGATAAGGACAATTTGAGGAATAATAAAGATTACTTTGAAATGTTTACTTATGCTGACTACCTTGAAGATTACTACAGTCGTCTTTTTTTACTAGATGCAAAACATTTTGAAGATAAATGTATCAATTTCAGTTCTGTGTCAATTAATTTGCTGAAAGTTTTACATATTTTACATCTAATACAAATACAAAAAGAAACATATCTTGGTGATAACGCTAGAAATGATAATGAGTATATTTTCGTACGTAAATATCTTGATTTAAAAGTAAAACTAAGTACTGAGCTTGAGAACCAATTTGAGAATTTTAAAGAAGAGTTTTTTAAACCTTTGCAGCATGAGTTATATCGCAATATTGTTATTCCAGAGAATCAGTATCAAATAGGTATTGAAGTGTCATCTGCCTTAACGTTGTTGGATGAATGTAGTATTAATGCTACTTCTCTTTCGAATGAATTTTCAAATGAACAAAGTCTTAATGATGTAGATATATCATTGAAAGCGTTAGAAAAAATAAATGAGAAGATAAAAAAAATAATGAGCCATAATAGCTCCCCTGCTGGCGCGATTTTGTAAAGTGTGCCTATAAAAAAATACCAAAATCTATTGACGGCTTTACATTACGTGAAGCCGTCAATTTTGTTTATAAGTACCACACTTCCTATTCTTTCCTACATTTTAAGTTTCATTTCCTACATTTATGTATGTTTTTAGGCAACTCACCAAAGAGAAAAACAAATCTTCGGGCAGCCTCTACTGCTAAAAACATAATTACATTCCACTCATTTTGAGCCTCTTGAACCTAACATATATGTTGTAAAACATAAAATATATGTTAATGGCACGATAAATGAATAATGGTAAACAGCAGCCCCCTAAATCCCCCAAAAGGGGACTTTAAGAAAAGTGCAAACCTCAAAGAGTCGTAAGACCTTTGAGAGTGTACAGAAATAATACAAACTAGGTCTTCAAGTCCCCTTTTGGGGGATTTAGGGGGCTGGAAATAATAGAAGATATGGCTCATATATTAGATGAAAGGCAAAAGCAAGTATCGATAGCAGGTGCCAATGAACGCACTATCGATTGCAACAAGGCCAGTTTGGCGGGAAGTGTGAGTCAACGAGCCTGTGTATTCTGTGGTTCGCGGGTGGTACTCTATCCCATAGCCGATGCACTGCACTTAATTCATGGTCCCATTGGATGCGCAGCATACACGTGGGATATTCGGGGTTCACTTTCTTCGGGACCGGAATTACACCGGTTAAGTTTCAGTACCGATTTGCAAGAACGGGATGTGATTTTCGGGGGTGAAAAGAAATTATATGAATCGGCTTCGGAATTGATCGATAAGCATACTCCCAAGGCGGCATTTTTATACTCCACCTGCATTGTAGGCGTAATTGGTGATGATGTGGAACGGGTTTGCCGTCAGTTGGAAAAAGAAAAAGGAATTCCGGTTATTGCCGTACAAGCTCCGGGTTTTCAAGGGTCGAAAAAAGACGGATACAAAGTGGCGTGCGAAGCTATTTTCAAATTGGTTGGAACTAAAAACAAACCTTACACACCAGCTAAAAGTATCAATATTTTGGGTGATTTCAACCTGGCCGGTGAGCTTTGGATATTGTTGGAGTATTACAAAAAAATGGGAGTGCATGTCAATGCCACTATTACCGGTGATGGACGGGTGGATGATATTTGCAATGCCCACAATGCCGCTCTCAATGTAGTTCAATGCTCTGGTTCAATGAATTATCTGGCCAAGTTGATGAAAGACGAGTACAATATTCCATCCATGCGGGTTTCGTATTTTGGAATTGAAGATATGAGTGATGCGCTTTACGATGTGGCTCGTTTTTTCAAAGATGATGAAATGATGGAGAAAGCTCGTCAACTGGTGAAAGAAGAATTTACAAAACTGATACCTCAACTGGCTTGGTACAAGGAACGGTTGACGGGAAAGAAAGCAGCCATTTATGTAGGTGGCGCGTTTAAAGCCATTTCGCTGGTAAAAGCGTTGCGACTGATTGGCGTTCAAACCGTGATTGTGGGATCACAGACCGGCACTACAGAAGATTATGAACTGATAAAACAGCTCTGCGACGAAGGTACAATTATCGTTGATGACTCAAATCCGGTGGAGCTTTCGCATTTCGTGAAAGAAAAGCAAGCTGATATTTTTATCGGT
>Ga0302296_1002433_pt1 | contig 12550 bp, 18 predicted proteins | sample III_Fen_N3_1_FD_194546 | JGI IMG/M metagenome (GOLD analysis project Ga0302296, IMG submission 194546) | Peat permafrost microbial communities from Stordalen Mire near Abisko, Sweden - III_Fen_N3_1 | ecosystem: Environmental > Terrestrial > Soil > Wetlands > Permafrost | place: Sweden: Abisko... | reverse complement strand
CTTACTTGTACTAATGGAGCAAAGCTATCTTTTACGTATTGGTTCGTTAAATCATATTGTGGATTATAAGCCATTTATATTCGAGATTTTAATTCCTACTTTAGGAGTAAGTTCTTCAGCTTCGGTTATTTTTATATGATTGACTTTCTTTGCATTTACTGCAGTAAAATCTGATTCCCATGGACTGAAAATCATATCCTCAGCTATAATTTCAAGTTTTATTTTGCCCTTTTCGTACTCATCAAGAAAATTCATCTTTTTGAGTGGAATTTTACATTGACCAGTATTAGATATAGTACCTTCGAACATATATGTAAGTTCATTACCTTCTATGATAATTCTAGCTTTACTATTATCTAGATTTGCACCAGATATTTCTACATCACATTTAAACAACTCAGGTTTATCGCGATATATTTTATATCCTGACACTTCTTGTATAATTTCTGATTCAAAAACAGTCTTTGGTTCGACTGGTAAAGAACTTGCTTCAACTATCGGCTCAACTTCTTGATTCAGAATTTCTTCTTTTTCTTCAGATAAAATAGGAGCTGGCGCTTCTACTACTCTCTCTGTGATGGAAATTACATTTTCATCTTGACCAGGAAATAGCGTATATGAAGAAGGTTCTTTTTCTCTGAACTCTAAATAAGTTTGCATATAATTTTAATTATTTTTTCTATATATCTCTTTGTGATAAAGATATGTTAGTTACTTTTACATTGATTTTCACTGCCAAGATAGTCTTTTCAATTTCTTTGATAGTGATTACTGGCTTATTCTTATTCTTACGTTTAAGAAGTTGTTTATACGTGATGTCATTAACTTTACATGCTAATTCTACAAAACGTTCATATTCTTTGGGCGGCAGTTTTTCCTTTAGACGTTCAACTGGCGGTTTATACTTGGGTTCAGGAGGGAAGAAAAAATAAGGATCACCACCTCCTGAATTAGTTATTATTTCTTCAGCTTTGCATATAATGCCAACGTCATTCCATGTCTGTTCTAAATCACCCCATTTTTCATTAGTATCTTTCCATATCGTAAAGCATTTGGAAACTTCACTCCATTTCTGTTTAAGTTTTCCCCATACTTCACGTACTCCACTCCACTTTAAAAATTCCTTTTCTGTCGGCATATTTATGTTATTCTTATTATAGATACTACTGTATATTTATTACGTCAGCATATAAAAAGACCACGTTTTTCAACATGAGTATTTTGTTATATTTTTGTATAAATTATAAAAGGAAAATATGAAAAAAATAGTTTATTTCATTCTGCTTATCGGTATATTCAGTTGTTCTGACAACGATCGTAAAGATGACGGTTATAGAATGACGATACATGAGAATAAAAAATTCAAGGCGTCTAAACATGAAAGATGGGTACTTAAAGCTGATTTTACAGTAAATGGTTTCAATTATCAAATCATTGAAATAGATGGTCAAGAATATTTGTCAAGTAACTACGGTGGAATAACACCATTAAACAAAAATAAATGAAGTATATTATTTTAACAGCTGGATTTCCAGCATCTGGGAAATCCACAATCGTAGATTATTGCATATCTCAGGGTTATGAATCTTTATCTAGAGACGTAGAAGGCGGATCATTGCATGGTTTATCTATGAAGCTAGAGAAAAAACTTGAAGCTGGTGTTGACAAGATAGTATTAGATAATACATACATGACTCTTGAATCTCGAGCTGAAGTATTAGAAATCTGTAAGAAATATAATGCACGTGTAGTTTGTTATTATCTTACCACTTCTATTGAAGACTGTATGGTAAATGCAGTTTCTCGCATGATCCAACGTCACGGAAAACTTTTCGATAAAGCAGAAGATTATAAACTATCTAATGATGCGAATATGTTTCCTATTGCAGCTTTATACAGAGCAAAAAAGATTTTTGTGAAACCTACACTAGCTGAAGGATTCAATGAGATAAAAATAATCCCATTTGTAAGGAAACCGACTGGAAATACAGCAAAAGCAATCTTACTTGATTATGATGGAACACTAAGACATACAAAATCTGGCAATATCTATCCAACTGATCCGTCTGATATTGAAATCTTACCGAACAGAATCGAAAAATTAAAAGAATTACAATCTCAGGGATATATTCTACTAGGTGTTTCAAATCAGAGCGGCATAGCAAAAGGATTGTTATCGAGGGAAATGGCAGTAAAATGTTTCGAAAAAACGAATGAATTGCTTGGGCTGGATATCGATTACAGATTCTGTGGTCATTCTGTTCCGCCAATTACATGTTATTGTAGAAAACCGGGAGTGGGATTTGGCGTAGAATTCATTGAAAAATACAAGTTAGATCCAGCTCAATGTATCATGGTTGGAGATATGGGATCTGATAACACATTTGCTAAACGTTGTGGATTCAAATTTGTAGAAGCAGAACAATTCTTTAAAAAGTAAAATTATGCATAGTCATATCTATGGACCACGTGGTTATTTTGGTAAAACATTAGATGAAGCTACAAATGTCAAAGTTGACGAGTTGAATAAAATTATAGATGAATATAATTCAAATCTAAACTCGTTTGATACTAAAGAGGAAACAGAACAATTCATAAATTCTATAAATGAGCGATTACATACAATAATCAAAAGCATAGAATGATATTTGCAGAATAGAGGAAAAATTATGTCGAATAAGTTTGGGTTTTAATATATAAAGAAAACGAAACTTATTAATGATTATCGATAATGAAGGATTTACATGGGATCACGATGATTACTATGAAATAGATACAGATAAAAAAACAGTTCTTGTTCAATATTCATTTGATAGTCCAAATGACCCAATTGAGGACATAGATGGTAATGAGGTTACTCCTAGAGAGTGGACAGAAAAAGTTAAACAGGGTAAGAATCAAACAGTAATAAATGAATTAGAACATTTTTTACGAGAACATGATTTTACTATTGATTACACTGTAGATATCGAACATACTCTCTATAACACGCTCATTTTTCATCTAAAGACTTTTAAGGGAATACCTAAAGAAATGGTAGATGATTGGATTACTTCAAAACGTGATTTAGAAGACTATAAGAAATTTTACAGAGGTAAAATTTTATCAAAGAAGTTCGGTTTTTAAAAATAAATTTTCGATATGATAATTAAATCTACTGGTGAAAAAGACAATGACTCTTTTGAAATAAATACTGATGAACGATATGTTGAAATGACATTAGTATTTCCCGATAAAGATCCAAATACTGTTGTCTTATGGAGATCTGCTGACTCGGAACAAGTTACAGCTGCCGAATGGACAAAATCAGTACTAAATAACGATAATGACGTAGGTTTAGAAGATCTGATCGCCTTTTTAGAAGATAATGAATTTATTATTGACTGGAAAAGAAAACCACAACTTCTTGCATACGATAAAATAAAGTTCTATATCAAGACATTTAAGGGTATACCTAAAGATATGGTACAAGATTGGTTAGTGTCAGAACTTGATCTACGACTCTATAAAAACAAGTATAGAGGTAAAATATTGTCGAATAAGTTCGGTTTTTAAAGAAAAAAGTATACACCCTCTAATATATAATCAAATTAATTATTACACAATTTTTTCTTGTCAAAGAACTTTTGTTATATTAATCTATAATAATCAAATCAACAATAAATTTACAAATCATGAAAACTTTCTCTACTACAACAATGACAACAGGAACCGGCTTCGGAACAGAAGAGGGTATGGAGTTCATGACGTAAAAGAGACTAGAAAATATAGAAAAAGGCTGGTCTTATTGTTTAAGACCAGCCTTTTTTATTTTATCTGGCGAGATAGCTCAGTTGGTCAGAGCACCGGATTCATAACCCGGAGGTCAGGGGATCGTAGCCCCTTCTCGCTACAAACACTACGTTCATCTAGCGGTCAAGGATACAAGACTTTCAATCTTGTCACACGGATTCAAATTCCGTACGTAGTACCATGCCAGTATAGCTCAATTGGTAGAGCACCTGTTCTGTAATCAGGGGGTTGCGGGTTCGATGCCTGTTACTGGCTCCAATAAATGCCCGGTTCATCTAGCGGTCAAGGATACAAGACTTTCAATCTTGTCACACGGATTCAAATTCCGTACCGGGTACAGAAAATGCAGTAGTCGCCTAGTGGTCGATGGCGCCAGATTTCCAATCTGGAAAGAGAAATCACACCGAGGGTTCGAATCCCTTTTACTGCTCAATCTGTTAAAGTTCAGACAAAAAACTTAATGCGCTTAAAGCATTGATGGTAATGCGCTAGATTTGTAATCTTGAGAGCTCGGTTCGATCCCGGGTAGGCGCTCCACTTGCTCCGTTCGAATAGTTGGCCTAATTCGTCAGATTTTCATTCTGGAAACCATGGGTTCGAATCCCATACGGAGTACATCACGCTTCTATAGCTCAGTTGGCAGAGCACTTGTTTAGTAATCAAGAGGTCATCGGTTCGATCCCGATCAGGAGCTCCAAATGTATCATTAATTTAATATGCACGAATAAATTTATACGATTTATGTCATATAAAGAATAAAATGAAAGTAATCGTTTTATTAATGTGTATATTATGCATATCTTGTACTACTACAAGATCTGTTTCATCAGTAGAAATAATGAACAAATCTGTGATTGAAGGTTTCGGTCATAAAAAGAACATGTATTTAATCAAAGAAAATGGAAAATAAAAAGTTTTTAGTAAATTCGGAAGAAACTGGTAGACAAATAGTCATATCCCTCAGAACAAAGAGAAAATACTACATAGAATCAATATCTGATAGCAAAAGACCTGCAGATTGGGGCGATCTAAATCCTGTTACAAAGAAAGTAGAAGGAAGTTACGGCTCTAAATATACAGGTGCTATAACAGAATCAGAATCTTTGATCACTACTGAAAATGGTTTTAGTAATATTGAAACGATCAAAGGTGGAAGTCCATATTCTATAATTGAACAAATGGATGCAAAATATCCAGATGCTATATGATCGTACTATCTATTATTCTTATTTGTATTTCGGGTATCGCAAAGTCAATATGTGATACATCTGAAAGTACATTTAAGAATAGTAAATTGAAATCATTAAGTCCTTTTTTCTGGAACAAGCATACTAGTAGTTCAAATAAATGGAAAAATGGTAATCCATCAGATGGAGAAAAATTCATAGGAAGCTCAACGATATTTGTATTTTTAACGGATGCTTGGCATTTATTCGATCTTATAAATATAGTAATGATCTTTTGTTCAATATCATTATCATACTCTGTAATATTCACTGGAGTTCTTTTCGTTATACGTCAGATATCTTTTGAAATCTCTTATAGGTTTCTTAATAACTAAAAATGCTCGATTCGTCTATCGGTTAGGACGTTAGGTTTTCATCCTAGAAAGAGGGGTTCGATTCCCCTATCGAGTACCGCAGACAGTTTTGTTCTTTCTGAGCATGATATAAAGAAAGAAGAATTAGAATCATATCTATCGTAAGGATGGATACGAGGTAGAAAAAGAAAAAAATCACTTACTAATTAAATTGAGTATGGTAGAAATAATGGATGAAGTAAAGTACACTTTAGAACAAGCTGTAAAGCATGGATTAGAAGTGGAAGTTATGAGTACGGCACTACAAGCTGTCAGTGAAGGAACAGATATAATGGAAGCATTGTCTGGAGCTTTACAAGAATGGGATATCTAATATGTCAAGAACACACAGACATAAAATTCTTGGAAAATGGAATAATGGACTAATAGATCGAAATGATGTACCTATTAACATTAGAAAATTCTGGAAGAGAATAAACTGGGACATTGGTGAGTTCAAAGCATTAAGATTAAAGAAGATGGAACAAATTATAGATACACAAAATGAAAAAGAAATTTGATATGCTTTAAGTTAAAATAACTTAAAGATGAGCAAAAACAATCAAATTAGAAACATTACAAGTACTTTAACTGATAATCACAGTTATAGAGTCATTTTTATTCGTGTTAAATATCCGCTTTATTGGGATGAGGGTTATGACAGCCATCACTCTAAAGAACAAAGACATAAAATGACTAGAAATTGGAAAAAGAGAGAAGTTACACATGTTCAATATAGAATGTATAGAACGTGGAAACATAATCGCTCTAATCAATGGAAATTGCCCTGATAACAGGTTGAAAAGCAGTCAGCAATTTAAAAAGACTGCTTCATGCGATAGTAGCTCAATTGGTAGAGTACGACGTTGCCAACGTCGGGGTTGCCGGATCGTTCCCGGTCTATCGCTCAATTCTTATAGTAAAGCTTAAAAAGCCAATCCAGGTAGCTGTGTAACAGTGGGAGCACATAAAGTAAGAAATACGCAGGTGTAGCACAGCGGCTAGTGCACTAGACTTCCACTCTTGGGATGTGAGTTCGACTCTCATCACCTGCTCCGGACAGTTTTGTTCCTTGACATTTTGATATATACTAAAACTATACTTCATTATGCCAAGAAAACAACACAGTCATCATTACATCTACAAAACGACATGTAAAGTTACTAACCGATACTATATCGGTATGCATTCTACATCAAATCTTGAAGATGAATATATCGGTTCGGGGAAACGTCTTTGGAACTCTATTAGGAAACATGGTTTAGAAAACCATACGAAAGAAATTCTCGAGTTTCTTGAAGATCGAAATGCTTTGAAAGCAAGAGAAAAGGAACTCGTAAATGAAGAACTTTTGAAAGATAAGCAATGCATGAATCTAGCAATTGGTGGTGAAGGAGGATTTATAAATAAGGAAGCTGCTAGAGCCGGTGCATTAGCGATGAACAAGAAAACTTGGGCCGATCCAGAATTTAGAAAACGACAAACTTATGATACATCTGAACTGAATAAGAAATTATACAGAGAAGGTAAGAAACAACCCATATCTAAACATTTTACGTGGAAAGATAAGAAAATGTCAACTGATCACATCGAATCAATAAGAATATCTAATCTGGGAAAACAATCAGGAGAAAAAAATTCGCAATTCGGTAAATGTTGGATATTTAATGATGTCACATCACGATCTATTGACAAGATAAATCTTTCAGAATATCTGAAATTGGGTTGGAAAAAGGGCAGAAAATTTAATTTTACATTAAAGTGACACAAAGGCTAACTAACGTTAGCCTTTTGCTATGTGTAATATATAGTAAAATTAAAATTTTACGATGTACAAAATAAAACTTAGAGGTGATACAAAAGCTCGATGGGAATCAGCAAATCCTGTATTAGCTCTCCGTGAAGTTGGACTAGAAACAGATACTAAAAAACTAAAAATTGGTGATGGTATAAGTGTTTATTCAGCTTTAATGTATGCAGGTGGAAATATACAAAGCTTAGTAGAAGGAGAAGGAATAACTATTGATTATACAGATCCAGCTAACCCAATCATAAGTTCTACTGGAGGCGGAGGTGGTGTAGTATATGATGTCTATGATGATGTATTCATAGAAACTACGATACTTCCTTTTCGTGCAGACGATGCCAGAATATTAAGAGGGGTGCGTGATGCAAATGCTGGATCAATATTAGATACTATGTTTAGCGATAATTTAGATCCTATTACTGAATGGTATGACACGAACACGACTAAAGGTGCTCTTTTTGGTGGGCATCCAAATTTCTCAGATATATTAAGTTACTATAATATTACAGCTCCTACGGTAATAGATCCGAATCGATGTTATTTCATAGATGTTGCAGGTTGCGGATTAAACACATTTGACGTAAGCCCTAAAACAGGACTTCTTGGATTAGAGAAACTTATATCGCTATTGTGTGGGTCAAACCAGCTTACAATATTAGATTTAACGAGCACGGGTATTATCAATATAAATTGTAATCAAAATTCTCTGACTACTCTTCTTATTCCCAATACTGTAGAATCGTTAGATTGTGATAATAATTTACTAACTATTATAGATTTTGCAAGCTTAGATAATTTAACTCGTGTGTCATGTTCGAGTAATAATTTAGCATCTATTGCTGGCATTCATGGTAGTATATCTTTGTTAAACTGTTCGCAGAATAATTTAACTTCTGTAAGTTTTACATTAAATTCATTAACTGATTTTAATTGTAGCATGAATAGTATAACTTCTATTGATTTAACACATAATCCATCATTGAGAACGTTAGATTGTTCTTATAATCACTTGACAACTTTATCACCGGTATCAAATTCATTGCTTTACTTATATTGCAATAATAATAATATAAGCTCGTTAGATTTAAGTAGTGTAGGAAACTTATTCTTTTTAAACTGTTCACATAATTTCTTAAGCACTATAAATGTATCGCCAACTTATAGTTTGAATCATTTAGATTGTTCATATAATCTTTTAAATCAACTTAATGTAAGTGGTTTGCAATATTTATCTGAATTGATATGTAGTTATAATGCAATTACTACTATTACAGCAACTGGAGCTGGAAGAATTGGTGCATTAGATTGTTCACATAATAGTATAACTGATATATCATCCGTTATATCGAATTTGTCTGGAGCCTACGTATATTCTTTAAACTGTGACTATAATCAATTAACATCACTAAACGTAAGTAGTTTTGTACCTAATATCAGTTATCCATATAGAAGAATAGGATTGTCATGTTCACATAATCAATTAACTAATATTGTAATATCTAACATGATCCAAGGCGTGAACTGTTCATATAATAACTTAACCGCTATAAACTTTAATTATCTGAGTCATGCTTCAGATTATACTAGTAGCATGCTATCTACCTTAGATTGTTCACATAATAATATAAGTTCTATTACTCTTAGTTCAACAGTTCAGAACCTGAACGCAAGCTATAATGTATTAACGTCACTATCATTATATTCTCCTATGTATTGGACTATGTCATCTGTTGATTTACACTATAATCATTTGGCATCTATAAATACACAAGGTATTGTTACATATGCTACTAGTTATAATTTCACATATAACTATTTGCCAACTAATGAAGTGAACAGATTATTGGGATTAGGATATAACAGTTATTACGTAACACCTCAACAAGTACCATAAAAAACAGATATATGAATAAAATAACTGACGACGAAATAATAGTAGAGATCAAATTGGCTGCAAGAGTCAATCGTGTACCAAAAATAATACATAGACTGCTTTTATATGATGAATCAATACCTTTAGACGTGAAAGATACTGTGGATAGATTCGAGAAAGTAAATGCTGATTTTTTTCATGTCTTATGGGCTGAAGAAGATATTAAACGTATTCTAACATCTAATGAGCTAGAAATCTATACGTCATATACCAAGAATATACAGCGAGCAGACTTTGCTCGCTATATAGTTCTGCGAAATATAGGTGGAATTTATGTAGACTTAGATGTAGAGGCAAATAAATCTTTTAACGGCTTCTATGAAACATATAAAGCTGGTGATTTATTCTTTAAAGAAAAAGATAAAACACCTGAACAGATCGAATCTAGCAAAAACATACCTATCAGAAAAGGCATAAGTGAACTTAAATCGCGAGTAGGAAATTGTGTAATAATGAGTATGAAAAATTCAGATAATATAGAAGCGATTATAAATATCTGTTATGATAGACATGCGATCACTGTTACCGAACCTTATGACATCTTATATACTACAGGACCTGATGTTGTTACTACCTCATTATCAGATAAGATATTTGTCAAAAAACTTAGTCTATCTGAATCTGATTTGTACTTTTATCATAGATGTGTAGGACATTGGAGAGAAAATAAAATAACTATATGAATCAGATAGAAATAACTAAAAAACTTCAACCTAAAATATTCTTTAATGTAACAGTCGATTTAACTTCGGGTTACAGTGAAGCAGACGGATATTCAGTCGGTCAGGTTATTCACTTTAATGATACTGGATTCGAATATGTTCATGTGGATACAGATAGTAATTGGAAGTTAGTAAACTTATGGGATGAAAATATGACATCTAGTGCAGTAGTTAGACACTATGGTATGCTATATAATGGATATGCTGTTGCTACTAACATGCTAGCTCCAGTTGGGTGGCATGTGCCTTCAGCTAATGAATTATACAATCTACTATCTGCTGTAGGTTATGATGCAGCTGCTCTAAGAGAGACCGGTACTACACACTGGGATAATTCAAATAATGCTACAAACTCATCGCACTTTTCAGCTAGAGGCGGCGGAGCAAGAAGAACATGGTATCATGATTATGCTGGATTAAAAACTAATGCACAATTCTGGGGTTATTCTCCATCTTATCCATTAAATCAGACGTATATTTACCTCAGTTTAAACAGTGTATATGTAAGTTCTACTAGTATGACTGAAGGATTATCTGTAAGATGTGTACGAGATAGCGGAAATACTAGCACTACAGCAGTAGATTATGATGGAAATGTTTATCAGTCCGTAACAATAGGTGGAGAAACATGGTTAACAGAAAACCTTTTCACTACACATTACAATAACGGTGCACCTATTTTAAGCGATTGGACTAATGGAGCAGGAGCATTCTCTCCGTATGACAATATCTTATCGAATGTGGAATCAAATGTAGCAGTAATAGATTCTACACATTTAATTCCCAAAAACAATAAGAAGATTTATGCATCTTCAATAGATGGATTACCTACAGAAGTATTTATCGGTACGACTGCACCTACTGATCCTACTACAATATTATGGATAGACACTTCAGGTACACCAGCTCCTTGAAAAAGTATGCTGCGCTAGAATACCGGATAATGAATAAAAATATAAAACATGGCAAAATTAAAATTTAAAGACCCTAATGGTGATTGGATAGAGCTCGGTGGAGCAGGAGGAATCATTGATACTACATACTCTAATCTATATTCATTATGGAATATGGGAACATTAGAGCCTACTGCGACATATAGAATAACTGACTATGCTTCAACTCATATAATCCCTAATACTAGCGAGTTGTATACTCCAGACGTAGAGCCTCTAATAGTCACAGCACTAGATAACGCATCTCTGTCGCCTATTGCATATTCTATAAATTATCCGCAAGATATTATTTACTATTCAATAGAAAGTGATCAAGCTAAAGTAAATGGATGTCAATATGGATATATCTCAAGAAGAATTGATACCTATCAGCATAATGACATACCGTTCGATTTTAGAAATGTAGTTTTTAGAAGATGGAAAATAGATGTTACAAATGTATGGGACATTAATGAGATGTATGGGCCAGGACAAGTAGTTTTATATGCTAATGACATCTATAGATGTATAAAACCTACATACGATTATGTCAATAACATTTATCTTAATCAAGACATGAAGGATTATTCATATTGGTATGCTGTTTCTTGGCCCAATTATTCATACATAAGTCCATCATCAGGATGGGATTTCATGCCAGTTAATCAGAATGATTACATAGACACTGGAATGTGGCAAGAATCACAGTATTACAGTTCAGCATTCGATAATTTTATATCAGAGAGCGATGATAGTACAGATCTATTAAGCCAACAAAATAATGTCATATATGGATATGGCTTTTCGAATAATCATATACTTTCATCATTCAAAAATAATTCTATTGATCAGTATTTTAGATCAAATATAGTATACAACAACTGTACTGATAATCTTTTTGGACCATATTTTGAATCTAATGTGTTAAATGATAATTTTGCGACCAATATTGTTGGACAGTCATTTTATGAAAACACGACAGGATCCAATTGTGTTCAGAATTTCTTTGGTGACAACGTATATAATAATGCGATTGCATCTGATATGCAAAATAATACAATATATAGTAATTTTCAGGGAAATAAATTAGACTGGGAGTTCACGTATAATAAGATAGGAAATGATTGTAACCGAGTCAGTATAGGACCACAATTTAATAATAATATAGTAGGCGATAATTTCACAGATAATATTTTAGGATCACGTTGGGACGGCAATGAAATAGGAGATTACTTTCAGTTTAATACGATAGGAAGTTTCTCATATGATAATAAGATAAAAAACCAATTTCAGTATAATGCAATAGTTGGCCAGTTTAGAGATAATGTCATAGATGATCAGTTTCAATATAACAGAATCGGAAACCAATTTCAATCTAATCATGTTAGTTCATCTATGCGATATAATTCAGTTGGTGACTATTGTATAAACTCTACAATGGGAGGTAACTTCTATAATAATGTTGTAGAAAATTACGTGTGGTTAAATGTCGGGGAATCTTGTACAGATAATCATTTCGAAACACATGCACACGTTACAACAGTTGACAATTTTACAGATAATGTAGTAAAATCTGGAGCTACAGTAGATGCTACATATTGGTATTACGTATATGATTTTGGAAGCTTCGCCAAAAATAGAACAATTTTCATGAACGGTAATGATCAAGTACAATTACAATATACAGATAAATATAGTAACACAGTCATATTAAATGATACAGAAGCTAAAATAAACCCAATACCAGTAACATAATGAAAAAGATACAAGGAAAAATATTCATAG
>Ga0302296_1002424_pt1 | contig 12585 bp, 11 predicted proteins | sample III_Fen_N3_1_FD_194546 | JGI IMG/M metagenome (GOLD analysis project Ga0302296, IMG submission 194546) | Peat permafrost microbial communities from Stordalen Mire near Abisko, Sweden - III_Fen_N3_1 | ecosystem: Environmental > Terrestrial > Soil > Wetlands > Permafrost | place: Sweden: Abisko... | reverse complement strand
TTTCAGAAAACTACCATTTACCTGGAAGGGAGATTTACGGGATGCATATCCACTAGGATTAATGGCTGTACCTGAAGAAGAAATTGTCAGAATCCACTCCTCTTCAGGAACAACGGGAACACCTGTTATTATTCCTTATACCCAAAAAGATGTGGACGATTGGGCTATCATGTTTGAACGTTGTTACAGAATGGCAGGAGTAACGAATCTTGACAGAGTTCATGTAACGCCTGGATATGGTTTGTGGACAGCAGGAATTGGTTTTCAGAATGGTGCAGAACGTCTGGGAGCTATGGTTATACCCATGGGACCTGGAAATACTGACAAACAATTACGTATGATGATGGATATGAAGTCTACGGTTTTATGTGCGACATCTTCTTACGCCCTTCTTTTGGCAGAAGAAATCGCAAAACGTGGGATAGGCGATAAGATTTTCTTAAAAAAAGGCGTTATTGGATCCGAACGCTGGGGCGAAAAAATGAGAAAACGTATTGCAAGCGAGCTTGGAGTACAGTTATATGATATATATGGGCTTACCGAAGTATATGGCCCTGGTATTGCCATAAGCTGTGACTTTGAGGACGGTATGCACTACTTTGACGATTATATCTATATTGAAATTGTAAATCCTAAAACAGGTGAACCGGTAGAAGATGGAGAACTTGGTGAAATTGTTATTACTACTCTTCAGAAAGAGGGAGCACCGCTGATTCGTTATCGTACCCATGATCTTTCCAGAAAAATGGTAGGAGATTGTAAATGTGGCTGCAAGTATCCAAGAATTGATACAATAATCGGAAGAACTGATGATATGGTAAAAGTCAAGGGGGTAAATATCTTCCCTAGTCAGGTAGATGACCTTTTAAAGGATATAGAAGGTGCTTCCAGTGAATTCCAGATTATTATTGACCATTTATTGGGAAAAGATACCCTTACCATATTTGTAGAAGCCTGTGATGGTGCAAACCATTATGAGCTTGAAAATGAATTAATGGTTGCTTTTAAAAATAAAATCGGTATTTCACCCATAGTGAAACCTGTAGCAATGGGCGACCTTCCTAGAAGTGAAAAGAAATCCACAAGGGTGTTTGACAACCGTTATTAGTTTGTACTTGGGTATAAAAAAGTGTAAAATTGGGCTAAAATGGGGAACTCAAAAGTATTACATAATTAAATATTGAAAAAGATTAAAAAAGTGGTGGGAATTTTCCTAAACCACTTTTTTTTAGCTGATTTTTACGGGGGTTCAGAGACAATTGAATACCCCTCAAACCCGCATAAAACCTAGATTACTTTGATATTCAAAGTATGGCAAATACTTACAAAAAAAGCCACATTATTCACTGAATATTAGTAATAAAAGTAAATTATGTCTATTATATTTCAGGTTTCTGTGCTATACTACTGTAAGTACGCAGATTTGAATGTAATTCGAATTCGTTCAATAATTTTAAAAAATATAAATGTTTAATGGAGGGCTGAAAAATGAGTACTACTTCACAAGCGAGACAGAGAATTAATTTACTGCTCGACGATAACAGTTTCGTTGAAATCGGTGCAATGGTAACTGCAAGAGCCACGGATTTTAATCTGAGACAGACAGAAACTCCTTCGGATGGAGTTATTACCGGATATGGAGTAATAGATGGGAACCTTGTGTATGTATATAGTCAGGACGCAATGGTTTTAAATGGTTCGGTTGGTGAGATGCATGCTAAGAAAATAACGAATCTCTATGATCTGGCAATGAAAATGGGAGCTCCTGTTATTGGATTGATTGATTCAGCAGGATTAAGATTACAGGAAGCTACAGATGCATTAAATGCTTTTGGAGAGATTTATTTTAAACAGACGATGGCAAGTGGCGTTATTCCTCAGATAACAGCTGTTTTTGGAAACTGTGGAGGAGGTCTTGCCTTATTCCCGGCTTTAACAGATTTTACTTTTATGGAATCAAAAAGTGCAAAGTTATTTGTAAATGCGCCCAATGCCTTAGATGGCAATATAATAACAAAGAGTGATACTTCCAATGCCAGATTTCAAAGTGAAGAATCTGGAATTGTAGATGTAGCAGCTGATGAGGAAACCATATTATTTCAGATCAGAGAGTTATTGGGATTTCTCCCTTCCAGTAATGAAGATGATGGAGCTTTTGATGAATGCACGGATGATTTAAACAGACTGTGCAGTGAAGTGATAACAAGTACTGGTGATACAGTGGTTATTCTGAAGGAAATTTCCGATGATCACGTTTTCTTTGAACTAAAAGCATCCTATGCCAAAGATATGGTGACAGGTTTTATCAGACTAAACGGTACCACCGTGGGAGCTGTTGCAAATCGTACAGAAGTTATAGACAGCAATGGAGCTGTAACTGAAAAATTTGAAAACTTTTTATCTGCCAAAGGTTGTACTAAAGCAGCTGAATTTGTTTCATTTTGTGATGCCTTCAATATTCCGGTGTTAACATTGACCAATACCAAAGGGTTTGATGCAACGATCTGCTCTGAAAAAAAGATTGCAAAAGCAGCCGCAAGTCTTACTTATGCGTTTGCCAATGCAACGGTTCCAAAAGTAAATGTAATTATGAAAGAGGCTTTTGGAAGTGCATATATTATTATGAACTCTAAGGCAATCGGAGCAGACATAACCATTGCCTGGCCGGAAACCAGAATCGGTTCCATGGATGCCAAACTGGCAGCAAAGATATTATGTGATAAACAGGGAGCAGAAGAAATAGACAAATGTGCACAAGAGTATCAATCTCTCCAGACAAGTGCTCTTGGAGCGGCAAAAAGGGGATATGTAGATCAGATTATAGAAGCAGTTGATACCAGAAAGTATGTAATCGGCGCTTTTGAAATGTTATTTACAAAAAGAGTTGATCGTCCGGGTAAAAAACACGGTACTGTCTAGAAAGGGTGATGCTTAATATGAAAAAATTTCTTACAGTGTTATGTATGACCGCCTGCCTCTTTGGACTAACAGCCTGTGGATCCCAGAAAAATCCAAGTGAGGCCACTGTTTCCCGTATTCAGGGAGCTGAAACTCTTGCAAATTCCTTAACCCAGTATATGACAACATTTTTTGATGAGGCTACAGCAGATGGATATGCGGACTATTACAGTGCAGATGCCATAGAATATACCCTTGAGAAGAATTATTCCATATATGTTGATGGCAAAGGTATGCTGGATGGAATTAAATCTTTTAACAAAGGTTATGATAAATTTGGAGATTTGATATTGGCTGATGAAGCATCCCAGATTGTAAGTAATAATATTACCAGTAGCGTAAACGGAAAAGATATTGTTGTAAGGGTGGGTGTAACGGGCTCAAAAAACAGCGGTGTGGTGAAATATATTTTCTCTAATGATTATTTTATAACAATGAAATCCTGTGAACTAATTGTGGATAATTCATTGGAGGCAAAGCTTGACCAGGTGGGACTTAGTATACGTCTTTGCGAAAAAATCGGAATATGTATTGGAATTCTGCTTGTTGCTCTGGCTATTTTAATTTTTTCCCTGAAAAAGAAAAAGAAAGTATCTACAAAGGTAATTGCTAACCAGCATGAGGAAACTATAAATAATGCTATTTCCCATATTATTGCCAATGAAGAATTGGTGGATGATTTGGAATTGGTAGCTGTAATAACGGCGGCTATCGCAGCGTATACGGGATCAGAAGTAAGTTCTGAGAGTGTGGAGGGCTTTGTAGTCAGATCTATTCGAAAAGCCAGAAGAACCAGATAAAAAACATATTGAGAGTTATCAGGAGGATAGTAAAATGAAAAATTATACAATTACCGTCAATGGAAACGTATATGATGTAGTAGTAGAAGAAGGAGTTTCCACGGGCAGACAGCCAATTGCCCCACGACCAGCAGTTGCAGCACCTGTAGCAGCAATTACGGCCCCTACACCGGTGCCAGTTCCAGTACAACCAGTTCCAGCACAGCCAGTTCCAGCACAGCCAGTTCCTGTGACCACCGCATCTAATGCGGGCAGCATTCGTATTGAAGCTGGTGCAGCAGGTAAAATCTGTAAAATTGAATCAAAAATCGGACAAGTAGTAAAACGAGGTGATGCAGTAGTTATACTGGAAGCCATGAAAATGGAAATTCCTGTTGTAGCACCAAGTGATGGAACTGTAACCAGCATAAATGTAGCTGTAGGTGACAGTGTTGATGCTGGCGTATTACTTGCAACCTTAAGCTAACAATACAACTTCAAACCGATATTTGGGTATGATGTTAAAATAATAGGAGGAAATAGGAATGTCAGAACAAGTGAAAAAACCCATTGGTATTACCGAAACCATATTAAGGGATGCCCATCAGTCACTAATTGCCACCAGAATGCCTACTGATTTAATGCTTCCAATTATAGAAAAAATGGATAAAGTCGGCTATCATTCTGTTGAATGCTGGGGTGGTGCAACTTTCGATGCTTCCCTTCGATTCTTAAAAGAAGATCCATGGGACAGACTTAGAAAATTAAGGGCTGGTTTTAAAAATACAAAATTACAGATGTTATTTAGGGGACAGAACATTTTGGGATATCGTCATTACGCAGATGATGTAGTGGAATATTTTGTGCAGAAGTCTATATCAAATGGAATTGACATCATACGTATTTTTGACTGCTTTAATGATTTGCGTAATCTGGAATGCGCTGTAAAGGCTGCTAATAAAGAAAACGGACATGCACAGATAGCACTTTCCTATACCTTAGGTGATGCATATACTATGGATTACTGGGTTAATATGGCAAAAGAAATTGAAGCCATGGGAGCAAATTCTATCTGTATTAAGGACATGGCGGGACTTTTATTGCCATATAAGGCAGATGAACTGATTCGTAATATGAAAAATGCTACAAAATTACCGATACAACTCCATACCCACTATACTTCAGGAGTAGCGGGCATGACTTATTTAAAAGCTGTTGAAGCGGGCGTGGATGTAATTGACTGTGCTATTTCTCCTTTTGCAATGGGAACCAGTCAGCCAGCTACTGAAGTAATGGTAGAAACCTTTAAAGGGACCCCATATGATACGGGATATGATCAAAGCATACTTGCAGACATAGCTGATTATTTCAGACCTTATAGGGACGAATGCCTGGATAATGGCTTATTAAATCCCAAAATTATGGGTGTTGACATTAAGACATTGCTATATCAGGTACCGGGTGGTATGTTATCCAATATGGTTTCCCAGTTAAAAGAGCAAAATGCGGAAGACAAATATTATGAAGTGCTTCAAGAAATTCCAAGAGTTAGGAAAGATCTTGGAGAATGTCCTTTAGTTACTCCTTCCAGTCAGATTGTAGGTACACAGGCAGTATTTAATGTACTTATGGGTGAACGATACAAAATGGCTACAAAAGAGACAAAGGCAGTATTAAGGGGCGAATATGGACAAACCATAAAACCCTTTAATAAAGAAGTACAGGACAAAGTCATACCAGGAGAAGCGATAATAACCTGCAGGCCAGCAGACCTGATTCCAAATGAACTTGCTAAAATCGAAGCAGAAATGAAAGAATGGAAGATTCAGGATGAAGATGTTCTGACTTATGCATTGTTTCCACAGGTTGCAATTGATTTCTTTAAGTATCGCCAGGCGCAGAAAGAAAAAGTTGATATGACCCAGGCAGATACGAAAAATGGAGCATATCCCGTTTAATACCATGTGTTTTTATTTGAAGTAATTAAATATCAGGCGTATACATAACGAGTGAAATCATTTAAGGATTCATTAATATATGTATACGCTTTTTTTGCCGATTAAAAAATAGAAATGCTTTATTCTTGACAAAACAGCAAAAAAAAATTAAACTAACAATAGCTAATAACGAGTGTTATTTAAAAAATACCTGTAATAATTACTAACTGTTAACTGGATTTTGGAAGGATATGGAGACTGGCGGAGAATATCCGCAGTTCCGGGTAATAAATGGCAAGAAAAGAAACAATTACAAAAAAAGATATTTCGGAAGCAGCTTTTGATCTTGTATGTGAAGAGGGCATCGGCAACCTAACGGCCAGAAAACTGGCAAGTAAAATTGGATGTTCCACTCAACCCTTATTTCGTGTTTATCACAATATGGATGAACTTACCCTTGAATTTTATGAAAAAGCAAAAAAATATTTTGGAGATTTTTACAAGGCTTTTCCTAAAATAGAAAATCTGCCATTTATAGATCTCGGACTGGCGTATATTAATTTCGCTCAAAAAGAACCTAACCTTTTCCAGGCACTTTTTTTAACTAATGAAAGATTTTCCAATAGTCTTTATGATCTGTTAAATGGAGCAGGTGGAGCTGTAGTGAAAGAAATTTCAAAAGCAAAGGAATTTGGCTGTCAGGATCCAGGCGGATTATTTATGAAAATGTGGATATTTATCCATGGAGCTGCCTGTATGGTGATTACAGGTGATTATGATTTGAATAAAGACCAGACAAAGGAATTGCTGTTCACGGCATACTATGGATTCATAGGAAAGTAGGAAGATATGGAAAATAAAAATGATATCTTAAAACAGATAAGTGACAAATATAAATCCATGAGTAAGGGTCAGAAAGCAATTGCCACATTTATTACGGACCATTATGATCAGGCGGTTTTCATGACTGCGGCTAAGCTTGGAGAAACGGTGGGAGTCAGTGAATCCACAGTTGTCCGGTTCGCTGCATGTGTGGGGTTTGAAGGTTACCCACAGTTCCAACTGGCGCTGGAAGAATGGGTGAAATCAAAATGGAGCGGTGTTCAGAAGATAGGGTATAAATATGGCAATAGTACCCAGTCAGAAATACTAACCTCTGTACTGACTGCAGATATGGAAAAAATAGGAGAAACTCTAAACAATCTGGATACAGCAGCTTTTGAAATGGCAGTAGACGTGATTCTGGAAGCAAAAAATATTTATATTGTGGGAATCAGAAGTTGCGAACCACTGGCTGACTTCTTGTGTTTTTATCTGCAGATGATACGAGGAAATGTAACATTACTTCGAACCACCAGCACCAGTGAAATGTTTGAACAGATGATTCGAATAAATGAAAACGATGCGATTATCGGAATAAGCTTCCCAAGATATTCCATGAGAACATTAAAAGCAATGGAATTTGCTAATGACAGAAATGCAAAAGTGATTTCCATTACAGACAGTGTTAACTCACCTATGAGTCTGTATTCTTCCTGCAATCTTCTTGCTAAAAGTGATATGGTATCTATTGTAGATTCGTTGGTAGCCCCATTAAGTGTTATCAATGCACTGGTGGTCGCTTTATGTCTGAAACGGCCGGATGAAGTAAAAAGTAATCTTCAGACATTAGAACGAGTATGGAATAATTATCAGGTATATCTTAATGATGAAATTAATTTTATTGGTGACGCACCGATTATAGATAATCCCCTGAAAAAGGAAGTAGGTAAGGATGAGTAAAGTGTTGGTAATTGGCGGAGGCGCAGCCGGAATGTTGGCGGCAATTGCTGCAGCAAGGAACTCCCATCAGGTAGTTCTTCTTGAAAAAAATGAAAAATTAGGCAAAAAAATATTTATAACCGGCAAAGGTAGGTGTAATGTAACCAATGCCTGTGAAATAGAGGATCTTTTTAAAAATGTTATACGAAATCAAAAATTTATGTATAGTTCTTTTTACAACTTTGATAATCAGGCACTAATGGAATTGTTGGAAAATGCAGGCTGCAATCTAAAAATAGAGCGGGGCAACAGAGTTTTTCCTGTATCGGATCATTCTTCCGATATTACAAAAGCATTTCAGGAAGAAATGAAAAAAAACGGTGTTGAAGTTCATTTGAATACAACAGTTAATGAACTTATTATTGATCAGGATAAAGTTGTTGGGGTTATTATTTCTGGTGGCAAGAAAATATATGCTGATAGCATTGTTGTAGCAACTGGCGGTCTTTCTTATCCCACAACAGGTGCCACAGGTGATGGCTATAAGTTTGCAAAAACCTGTGGTCACAAAGTAGAAGATACGTTTCCTTCCCTGGTACCTTTAGAAATAAAAGAGGACTGGTGTAGCAGCCTTCAGGGACTGTCCTTGAAAAACGTTACAGCAACCCTTACCATGAATGGAAAAGAAATATATGATGAAATGGGAGAGATGCTATTTACCCATTATGGTGTGAGTGGACCACTGATTCTTAGTGCAAGTAGTTATTATACTGATAAGGACAAAAAAAACCTTTTTCAGATAGTAATTGATTTAAAACCTGCATTATCGGAAGAACAGCTGGATAAAAGAATTCTAAGAGATTTTGAGGAGAATAATAATAAACAGTTTAAAAATGCCATTACAGCACTGTTTCCATCAAAGTTAATTCCTGTAATGATTACCCTATCGGGAATTCATCCTGACAAAAAAGTAAATGAGATTTCCAAAGAGGACAGAAAGGCTTTTGTTTATCTGATAAAACATCTTGCCATGACTATTACCGGTTCCAGAGACTACAACGAAGCCATTATTACAAAAGGCGGAATTTCTACCAGAGAAATTAATCCATCCACAATGGAATCTAAAAAAATTAAAAATTTATATTTTGCAGGCGAAGTGCTTGATGTAGATGCATTGACAGGTGGCTTTAATCTACAGATAGCATTTTCAACAGGTTACATGGCAGGAAGCAGCATATAAAAGTGTATAAAAAGCATATATAATATATGCTTTTTCAGTCAAAACAATAAATATTCCAACAAATGCAGTTTAAGGAATGATAAGAAAAGAAGGTTATTAATATGAGTTATAGCATTGCCATCGATGGACCTGCAGGAGCGGGAAAAAGTACCATTGCAAAAAAAATTGCAAAAAAACTAAATTATATTTACGTGGACACCGGTGCCATGTACCGTGCTATGGCCCTTTATCTGATCAGGATGGGAGTAAAGCCTGAAGAAACCGAAAAAATTGGAACAATTTGTCAAAATGCTGATGTTTCAATCAGATATCAGGATGGAGAACAGGTGGTTTTATTAAACGGCGAAAATGTAAATAGTCTCATCCGTACGGAGGAAGTTGGTAATATGGCGTCTATAAGCAGTGCGCATGCACAGGTACGGGCGAAACTTCTGGATTTGCAGAGGCAACTTGCAGCAACAAGTGATGTAATTATGGATGGAAGGGATATTGGTACCTGTGTATTGCCTAACGCTAACACTAAGATATATTTAACAGCCAGTAGCTATGTTCGGGCAAAAAGAAGATTTGATGAACTGGAAGAAAAGAAAATACCTTGCGATTTTGAACAGATTGAAAAAGATATCATAGAAAGGGACAACCGAGATATGTCCAGGAAAATAGCTCCCTTAAAAAAAGCTAGTGACGCTGTTTTGGTGGATTCTTCTGATATGGATATTGATCAGGTAGTGGAAACTATTATTAAATTATGCAAATAAAGTAATTGTTTATTTTAAGGCCAGTACGTGCTATAATAAAACTGGTAGTACAAAGGGAAAATGTTTATAGTACACCTTAAAAAACGAAGCAGGAGAGGCTGAGTATGGAAGTAATATTGGCACAATCCGCAGGTTTCTGTTTTGGGGTTACCAAGGCGGTTGAAATTGTATATGATAAAATTGAAGAAGGAAAAAAACTTTATACTTATGGACCTATTATCCACAATGAATCAGTAGTGGATGATCTTCAGAACAAAGGTGTACAGATAATAAATACCCCAGAAGAGATAGATGACATAACCGAAGGTACAATTGTAATACGGTCTCATGGAGTTTCCAAAGAGGTTCAGCAAATAATTGAAAATAAAGGGCTTACCTGTGTGGATGCTACCTGTCCTTTTGTTAAAAGGATACACCATATTGTGGAAAAGGAAAGCATGGAAGGAAGACGTATAGTCATCATAGGAAATGCAGGACATCCTGAGGTTGAAGGTATCCGCGGATGGTCAGTAACAGAGGCGATTGTGATAGAATCCGGTGATGAAATTGAGAATTTGACAATTAGTAAAGATGAAAAATTGTGTATTGTATCTCAAACTACGTTTAACTATAAGAAATTCAAAGATTTAGTTGAAATTTTTCAAAAAAAAGGTTATGATGTAAGTGTTGTGAATACAATTTGCAACGCCACTGAAGAGCGACAGACAGAGGCAAAAGAAATAGCTGCCAAAGTCGATGCGATGATAGTAATAGGCGGTACTCACAGTTCCAATTCCCGCAAGTTATATGAGATTTGCGCCAAAGAATGTGAGAACACTATTTTTATACAAACACTGGATAATCTGCATTTGAATTTTCCCAAGGAAGTTCGTTGTGTAGGTATTACAGCCGGGGCGTCTACCCCAAACAATATAATTGAGGAGGTTCAAAATTATGTCAGAATTAACTTTTGAACAGATGTTAGAGGAATCATTTAAAACAATACATACAGGAGAGGTAGTCGAAGGAACAGTCATAGCTGTTAAGCCAGAAGAAATCGTGCTTAACATCGGATACAAATCAGATGGTATTCTTACTAAAAATGAATACACAAATGAACCAAACATTGATTTGAGAACGGTGGTTAAAGTTGATGACAAGTTAGACGTTAAGATCATAAAAGTTAACGATGGCGAAGGTCAGGTTCTTCTTTCATATAAGAGACTTGCTCTTGAGAAAGGCAATAAGAGAATAGAAGACGCTTTCAACAATAAAGAAGTATTAAAAGCAAAAGTATCCCAGGTATTAGAAGGCGGTATTTGTGTAGTTGTTGATGAAGTTAAGATTTTTATTCCTGCCAGCCTTGTTTCAGATTCTTATGAAAAAGATTTGTCGAAGTATGCAGGAAAAGAAATTGAATTTATCGTAAGCGAATACAATCCAAAAAGAAGAAGATACATTGGTAACCGTAAAGTACTCATTGATTCTAAAAAAGAAGTTCTGAAAAAAGAATTATTTGGAAAAATCAAAGAGGGCGATATTGTAGAAGGAACTGTTAAAAATGTTACAGATTTCGGAGCATTTATCGATCTTGGCGGTGTTGACGGCTTACTCCACATCTCAGAAATGTCATGGGGACGTGTTGAAAATCCTAAAAAAGTATTTAAAGTTGGCGATACCATTAAAGTGTTATTAAAAGAAATCGCAGGCAGCAAAATTGCTCTCAGCTTAAAATTTGATGATGCAAACCCTTGGAAAGATGCTGCTGAAAAATATGCTGTTGGAAATGAAGTAACCGGAAAAGTTGCAAGAATGACTGATTTCGGAGCATTCATTGAATTAGAACCTGGTGTAGATGCATTATTACATGTATCACAGATTTCTAAAGATCATATTGAAAAACCTTCTGATGTATTAAAAGTTGGCGATGAAGTTGTTGCCAAAGTTGTTGATTTCAACGACGAACTTAAAAAAATCAGTTTAAGCATTAAAGCAATGTTCGCTCCTGAAGTTAAAGAAGTTGAAGAAAAAGCTGCGGAAGATGTGGTTTCTGTTGATATTGATGCGGTAATAGCTTCTGAGGAAACAAAATAGAATTTTAGGCAAGGGGGTATTTCATGTTTGATTACGAATACTTTAAAAAGGCCGTTTTAGAATTGACAAAAATTGACTTGAATGCTTATAAAGAAAAGCAGATGAAGCGCCGTATTGATACCCTGATAGGAAAGCACCATGTTGAAGGCTACGACAATTATATAAAGGTATTGAAGACGGACCGGGATAAATTCGAAGAATTTGTAAATTATCTCACCATCAATGTTTCTGAATTTTACCGAAATCCGGATCAGTGGCAGTTATTGGATAAAGAGATATTACCAGATTTGATAAAAAAACATGGTAGAAATCTGAAAGTCTGGAGTGCGGCATGTTCCACAGGGGATGAACCATATTCACTGGTAATGGCTATGTCAAAGCACCTTCCGCTGAATCAGATTAAGATATATGCTACGGATATTGACAAACAGGTTATTGCAAAAGCGAAAGTTGGTTTATACAACGATAAAAGTATTGCAGCTATTCCAAGTGATCTAAGAGACAAGTTTTTCACAAAGATTGGTCAGTCCTATCAGATTTCGGATGAAATTAAAGCCAGAGTTGAGTTTAAAGAACATAATTTATTAAAAGATGCTTATCCAACAGAATGTAATCTAATTGTGTGCCGTAATGTACTTATTTATTTTACTGAAGAAGCAAAAGATGAGATTTTCAGAAAATTTCAGAAAGCATTGGCTACTGGAGGATATCTTTTTATAGGAAGTACAGAACAAATTATTAATCACAAGGAAATGGGTTACAATAGAAAGAATTCATTCTTTTATGAAAAACCATAATTCAAAATAAAATGATTTGCAAGTTCTTCATTTATTAATAAATTCGGGCATGGTTCAAGTAACCATGCCCTTATTTTTTTAAAAATGTTGTTGCGTATGCATATAATAATATTTTCATTGTAAATAATACCTTTTTTAAATTTGCACAAAAAAATGTTAAAATCAACTGTATTATTGAAAAATTTCACATATTATGTTAATATAGTTTAAGAATTGCTAATAATTTTTTTATGATTTTCAACATATTATTTTTGGCAAAAAAAACGTGAGATGAGGGAACTG
>Ga0302296_1002422_pt1 | contig 12589 bp, 10 predicted proteins | sample III_Fen_N3_1_FD_194546 | JGI IMG/M metagenome (GOLD analysis project Ga0302296, IMG submission 194546) | Peat permafrost microbial communities from Stordalen Mire near Abisko, Sweden - III_Fen_N3_1 | ecosystem: Environmental > Terrestrial > Soil > Wetlands > Permafrost | place: Sweden: Abisko... | reverse complement strand
AATCAGTAAGCATCAATCCTGCATGATCGGCAAACAAAGCGCCATTATGCTGAATATGGTTTATTGGCCCATCAATTCTAACTTTTCCGGTTGCATCACCGTGAAAATTTGCAAAGGTACTTCCCAACAGCGGCTGTAAAATGAGCAACGAAAAATGATCAAAATCGGTATTGACCGAAAGACTATCCGTGCCTGGATTAAAGATGCCAAAAGCATGTAAGGAAACTTTTTTATCCGATTTCACCAGTAAATCAGCGTTAATTTCCTCAGTCGTAGGATTCCAACGACTTTGAATACTGGCATCGCCAATCAATTGTCCCAGGAGCGCCAATCCATCAATTTTTAAATCCGAAAGAAACATCGTCCGCTGATACATATCAAAAACAGAAAGACTACCATTTAATGAACCTTTTAGGTTAATGTCTCCTGAAATAAAGGTGTTTAAGGTATTCAGGTCAATCTGATTGAAAAAAATGTTCAGCTTATTATCCTGGTTTTTATCAATCGCCCCATCGGCCGTGATGGACTGGTCGTTGCTCGAAAATTTAAGCTTATTTATTTTGATAAGCGTTGAATCAATTGTAATGGATGAAGAATTGATTTGCCATTGCTCATCAGCAAGATACACCCGGCTTGGTTTGACCGTAATCTCGATGTGCGGACTGTTCTTTTGCGCGTAAAACTTTGTACTTGTATTGATCGAACCGCTGTACGAAACTTCGCCAAAGTTATTCCATGCAATTTTTGAATTCAGAACATCACCAACAGCTTCCGAAACGAAGGAAAGGTTGTACACTTTAAACTGATCGCCAATCGAAATTTCATCAACTTTATTCCGCACGTTCAGCTTCGAATTTCCATCGATATTCACCAACATTTTTTTGAAAACGGTTGATTTATATTGTATTTCCGGGAAAACAGCATTCAAAACCAATGTATTTTTGTTACCGTTAATATTTCCGGTAATTTCTACGGGATTCATCTTTAAATCAGGAATTAACACCTTTGTAAAACGGTTAATATCTTTCAGCAAAAACCGGAAATCAAAATTATTCTGAATCGTTGGAGTTGTGAAATTCAGTCCGGATGAGGGCAGGAATTTGGCAAGTATTTGTTTAAAAGTATTGTGTAAGTTATGTAACTGGTACTGTCCCCTGAAGTCGGCATCCAGAAAATCGGAACGAATTTCAAGTACCGGTGCGCTTTTGTTCGATGTTTTTAAATCAAAATTATCGAAAGTCAAATCACCGTTTTCATTTCGGAAGTTCCCTTTCGTAAAATGAATTGAACCAGCCACATTATCAATGTTATTACCTGTAAAATTGGCATTTAGCGCAAACGAAATGTCCGATTTCTTGTATATGTCAACAAGTTTCAAGGCTTTAAGATCGGCCTTTTCAACCAGCATATTAAAATTGAAAACCGGTACCGGCACATTCAGATCGAAGGCTCCCTCGAATCGGAATTTCAGGTTTGGATCATCAGCTACCAGGCTCCCGTCGAATCGTTTATTCAGAATATCACCTTTCAACTGAATATTCTTGTACTTGTATTGATTTACGATCATACTGTCAATCTGGCCCGAAACGGTTGCCTCAAAATCGTCGGTTTTCTTATTTAGCAAACCCTTGATGTCGCCATTAAATGTAATCCGGTCGAGGTATTCGGTCTGAAACAATGGTCCCAGTTGAAAATCCACAGTTCGGAGCCGCCCGTTAATTTTCAATTTTTTCCCTTCCGTTGGGACAAACGATAAGTCGGTGGTTAAAACGCCCCATTTCGAGCTGAAAGTTCCATAGGCCACAAAATCGCTCAGGAAACCGGTAAAATTGCCTTTGTATTCAATAACTCCAGCCTGAAGCAACGATTCAGGAATATTTAACTGCTGGATCGGAAAATGATCAGGAAGTTTCACCCTTACCAAATCGTTAAAATCGGCAAACGATTGTTTCAAGTCAAACTGCATATACGCTTTTGATAGATCGGACAACCCGTTCACGTAAAAATCAAAGGCTAGACGGGTATTATTTCCCATGCTAAACTTCATATTTTTCCCCTTCAAATCGAGCGGTGTTCCTGAAATCTGGCCCGAAACTTCAATATTTTCGTTCATTCCTTTCATCGCAGGAACCAGCAACCCGATATCTTTCAGATTAACCGTCGATTTATTCAGGTTCAGGATAAACTTCAGCTTATTCAGATTAAGTTCAGTACCTATTTCACTTCTGTCAATCAGGATGTTTGCTTCCGTAATTTCCGAATTAGATGTTCGTACATGAAGTTTCAGTAATTTAATCGAATCAGCCGTAGCAATTAGTCTGGCCGAAAAATCTTCAAGCTTGAAATCTTTTTGATCGTTCATCTGAAACCGGGTAATCTGCATGGCCAAATTTTCGTTGTGAAGGTCAATTCCTGAAAGTCCGAGCGAAATGTCGTCCAATGTAATCAGGTGATTTCCAGAACTGTCTCGAAAAGCATATCTCAGTTTTGCATTCTCAAATTCGAACTGTTTTAGAATCAGATCAAAATTCAAGCTGTCGGTTTTCAAGGTGTCTTTTGTACCGGACGAATCCTTTGTCTTAAACGAGTCAATCAGAAACTGATAATTGGCCGTTCCAACCGAATCTGAGTTAATATAAAGGAAGGTTTTATCGAGCTTGAGCCGGTTGATTCGGAGGTATGATTTTTTAATGCTGAACGAATCGATGCTGGCAACAAGTTCGTGAACAAATAAAAGTGAATCCTTTTTCTGGTCTTCAATTAGTACGTCTTCGAGTACCACTTTATTGAAAAAAGCGATGGAAACACCTTTAACAGTAATGGTTGTATGGTATTTTTCGGAAAGTTTTTTTGCCAGTTTTTGGGTCAGATACGTCTGAACTACCGGGCTCTGAAGTATCAGCCAGGAAGAAATGAGCAGGACTATAACCGTACCCAGAATTGGTAATCCTATTTGAAGTGTTTTTTTGATAATTTTGTCGCGCTAATTTTAGAACAAAATAATACAAATACCCGGATAAAAACCAGTCTGTTCACGAATTAAACGTGTGTTCAGTCTTTTTATTGATACAAATGGACAAAGAAAAGGACATCTTCATTTTAGGAATCGAATCTTCCTGCGACGATACCTCTGCATCGGTTATTAAAAACGGCTTCTTATTATCGAATATCATTGCCGGACAAAAAGTTCACGAAGCTTATGGGGGCGTGGTTCCGGAGCTGGCCAGCCGCGCACACCAACAGAACATTGTTCCGGTGGTCGATCAGGCTATTAAACAGGCTGGAATTAAAAATGAGGATATTTCAGCCATCGCGTTCACCCGTGGTCCCGGATTACTTGGCTCGCTGCTCGTTGGAACCTCTTTTGCCAAAGGTTTTTCGCTGGCAACCGGCGCTCCGATGATCGAAATCAATCATCTTCAGGCTCACGTTCTGGCTCATTTTATTCAGGAAATCGATATGCCTTACGATCCACCGAAGTTTCCATTCCTTTGTTTACTGGTTTCGGGCGGAAATTCACAGATCATTTTGGTGAAAAATTATCTGGAAATGGAAGTATTGGGTCAGACCATTGACGACGCAGCTGGCGAAGCTTTTGATAAATGTGCCAAAGTGATGGGACTTCCTTACCCTGGCGGCCCATTTGTAGATAAACTGGCCAAAGAAGGCAATCCGGATGCCTTTAAATTTGCAAAACCACGAATTACGAATCTCGATTACAGCTTTAGCGGATTGAAAACCAGTTTTTTGTATTTTTTGCGTGATCGGTTAAAAGAAAATGAAAATTTTACGGAAGAGCGAAAAGCCGACCTGTGCGCTTCACTTCAAAAAACCATTATTGATATTCTGCTCGACAAACTGATCAAAGCGGCTAAAGAAACCGGAATAAGAGAGATTAGCGTCGCCGGTGGCGTTTCGGCCAATTCAGGATTGAGAAACGCACTGGTTGAGACCGCAGCAAAATACCGCTGGAAAATGCACATTCCGAAATTTGCTTTCACTACCGACAATGCCGCCATGATTGCGATAACCGGCTATTTTAAATACCAAAAAGGTGAATTTATCGGCATGGATGCGGTGCCATTTGCGAGAATGGATATTCGGGTATAGTAATCATATTGAACCACTTAGAACACACTAGAAAAGAAAAAATTATTAACCTCAGATTTCACAGATTTATTAATTCTTTGTGTTTTATGTGCCTATGTGTTTAAAACCCTTCATTTTAGTTTATTCCTTTCCACCATTCAGATTGAGCACCAAAATTGTTCAAATCAACCAGTTCGCCAATCATTGGATGAATGATCGGAACATTTAACCGATGAGCTTCTTTGGTAACACGCTGGATTGGTTCGTCCCAGGCATGAAGAGCCAAGGCAAATTTGGCCCAGTGAACCGGCATCAACATCTTTGCTTTCAAATCGATAGCTGCCTGAACAGTTTCTTTGGGCATCTCATGAATGTATTTCCATGATTTATTGTATTGACCACTTTCGAGCAAAGCCAGATCAAACGGCCCATGTTCTGCACCAATTTTGGCGAAATGTGTATCATAACCCGAATCACCACCGACGAATATCTTTTTGGACGGTGTTTGCAAAACAAACGAGCACCAGAGTGATTGGTTTCGTTTAAAATTTCTTCCGGAGAAATGCCGCGCCGGAGTGGCTGTTACAGCAAATCCAGAGTCAAGAAGCGCCTTTTCGTTCCAATCCAGTTCAATAATTTTTTTGGGATCGAATCCCCAATATTCAAGATGAGCAGCTGTGCCTAAGCCAGTAATCACTTTACCAACTTTTGGCTTCAACTTCATCACTGTCTTATAATCCAAATGATCCCAATGATCATGTGTAATAATCAGATAATCAATATCAGGCATGTCATCAGGAGTATAAACATCGCTACCCTTGAAACTTTTGACCATGAACGAAAATGGTGAAGCACTTCCGCTGAAAACCGGATCGACCAGCATCTTTTTACCGTCAATCTGCATAAAATAGGATGAATGTCCAAACCAGATCAGTACATCCTTTTCAGAATTAAGTTCACTCAGATTGGTCTTTTCCGAAGGCAAACTATCGATTGGCGTTTTCCGCTTGTTGATCTTGAAAATTCCGTCCCTGATCATATCGAGTTTACTTGCATCTTCAGCAAAAACGGGAGTAAAATTCAGGTTCTTAAAACTACCATTATTGTAGTTACTAGATTGTTGTATGCGTTTCAAGCGCTCACCAGCCGGAGCTTTGCCGAATTGGGTTTGATTTAAAATGATAAGAGTAGCCAGTGAAACCAGCATCAGTATAGATAATAGTATATACATAGCTTTCATGTGTTTATAATTCATTTTTACCGCAGAGTACGTGGAGGAAACGCAGAGATAACAGAGTTTATTTTTAATCTGTTACCTCTGTTTAAACTCCTTTTCTCTGTGGTTATATTTTATCTTTCAATTTTTTCTTTTTACAATTTTGTTTTTGCCAATAACTTCATGTCTTTCATTTCCAAAATATTTTTCGGATACCCAGTTAACGAGGCATTAATCATCGCTGCTGCCAAATCCTTCAGCGTAATCACCAGATTGGGAGCAATTACTTTCATCAACGAAAATAGCCAACCTAAGTATTTATAGGTTTTGTAATACGTTTGCGACGATTTCAAGGGCAGAAATGATTCGATGCCGCCCGGACGAAAATTATATACTTGTCTGAAAGGTAATTTCATTAAATCGTTTTCGGTCTTTCCTTTCACACGTGCCCACATCGTCCGTCCTTTCTCAGTGCTATCGGTGCCAGCGCCCGAAATGTAGCAGAAAGTCATATCCGGGTTGAGCGTTGCAAGTGTAGTGGCAAAATTTAGCGTCAAGGTATAAGTTAACCTGGCGTATTCGGCTTCACTTTTACCCAAAGAAGTAACTCCAAGACAGAAATAGCAGGCATTGTAGCCAGTTAGCCTGTCGCTCAGCGACGAAATATCTAAAAAATCACTGTGAATTATTTCCGTTAGTTTTGGATGCGAATAACCACATGATTTGCGGGTTATTACCAATACCCTTTCCACTTCGGGGTGATGCAGACATTCAAAAAGAACACCTTCGCCAACCATTCCGGTAACGCCTGTGATAATTACTTTTAGTTTATTCATGTTGCAGAAATCAAATTTTAAAAACTACCTCAACATCAATGACTGATCAATCACTCTAATGTATCGACAAAAAATTTAGGTAATCATATCCCAAATCAGGTCAAACGACTTTTCTATCACAGCTTTCTGTTTTTCCACATCCAGATTCGAGGCCACCAAATAATCGTTGATGCCATAAATATGGCTGCTAATGAGGGTAAATAACAAATCCATGGCCAATGGTTTTAATACGCGGGCATTGATTGCTTCCTGCATAAAATCCATCAAATATTTGGTCTGTTTCAAAATTTCCTCATGCGAAACCATTGAGAGATAAGGCGATGAATGAAATTGTTGGGTAAAACGGAATTCGATCGGATTCTCGAGCGCCCAATACATCGAAGAGAGAAACATCCGTTTGAAAGATGCTTTGATGGTTTCCCCTTCAACCCTGGCGCCATCAATACAACCATTCAATTTAGTTTTGATATAAATGTAGAGCGCCACAACCAGTTCATCTTTTGTTTTATAGTAATGAAACAAGGTTCCGTTTGAAACCCCCGCCTCCTGGGCAATTTTGCTTGTAGGCGTTCCATGGAATCCAAATTCAACGAAAAGTTTCAGCGCGGCTTTTAATATAAGTTCTTGTTTGTCCATTACAAAATTACGATTGACTAATCACTCCACAAAAGTAGAGTTTATGTTTGAACCTGCAACAGTCAGAAAATATTTTTTTGATTTTTTAACAACTCATCAACCATGATTTCATTATCAGCAATTTATAACCATTAGGTTTCTTTTCTGAATCAAAATGTCGTTCAATTCAAAGCTATCGAACAAAAATATTTAACATAGCTGGCATGATATTTGGGAACCACGATCTAAAAATTATTAGCCATGAAACAAATATCCTCCATTCTGTTTGTACTTAGTGTCATCTTACTTTCAAGTTGTTCGGCTCCACGGAATATTATTAAACTCAAACCGCGGTCGGACAAAACAAGTTGGTTTTACGGGCAGGAATTCACAGGCGATTCTGTTTTCGGAATTATCGCCAAAGTTGCCTTCGACGAAGTGAATCATCCCTGGTATTTATTTGATGTTGAAATTACGAACCGGTCGAATATGTCTTTTTTTGTCGATCCAGCCCAATTTTTCATCGTTCCGTTCAATAGTCGGAATGAACCATTAAACGGAGATACCATTCGCGCAATTGATCCTGAATCAAAGATTTTGGAGTTGGATAAAAGCCTTGCATTAAATTCAGCCCAACAAAAAAATCAGTTAGGATTGAGTCTTTTGGCTGCTGGTATCGACCTTGCGACAGGAATTGCAGCCATGAGTGACGACAATCACAAAAGAGATCATCTGAGGACCGACTTACTTCCGGTAGCACTGGCTGAAGGCGAAAACAACCGTTTTGAAGCCATTGATCTGAACGAATTGCGCAATACCTGGAAATCAACGACTTTGCGTAAAACAACTCTTGAAAAAGGATTTGTAATTCATGGAAAAGTTCTTGTTCCAATTGTTCCGGATGCTACTTACCTCCAATTAAATATTCCGGTCGATAATGAACTCATCCGGATTAATTTTATGCAATTGCATTTTATTCCATAGATTTCCATAAACAAGTTAGGGCCTCACCTGAAGTGAAGCCCTGACTATCAAAATTCCATCAATATTTAAATCTTATTTCACCTGAGGTTTCAGGTGTTTATCGAGGAAGGCCAGCATGGAGCGATAAAAGTCGAAACGGTTTTCTTCGTTGTGAAAACCATGTCCTTCATTGTCTTTTACCATGTATTCAACCTCAATATTCCTTGCTTTCAAGGCTTTTACAATCTGGTCTGACTCATTTTTATTTACACGCGGATCGTTGGCCCCCTGAGCCACAAAAATCGGAGCTTTTATTTTATCAACCAGAAAAACAGGAGAAACCTGAGCCAGCATCAAACTGTCGGATTTTGGGTTGCCCACCATTTCGTAAAACATATCGAGCATTGGTTTCCAGTAAGGCGGTATCGTCTTTATAAAAGTAAACATATTAGCAACACCCACATAATCAATACCTACCGCATACAAATCGGGAGTCAGCGTCAATCCTGCAAGAGTGGCATAACCACCATAGCTTCCGCCATAAATAGCCACACGTTTCGGATCAGCAATACCCTGGTCGGTTAACCATTTCACTCCATCCGAAATATCATCCTGCATGGTACGGCCCCATTGTTTAAACGATGCTTCCCAAAAAGCTTTTCCAAAACCGGTCGATCCGCGAAAATTCATTTGTAACACTGCATAACCATTGTTGGCCAGAAACTGAACTTCGGGATTGAAGCCCCAGTAATCGCGGGCCCAGGGACCTCCGTGAGGATTAATGACCACCGGAAGGTTTTTAGCCTGATAACCTTTTGGCAATGTCAGATACCCTTGAATAGTAAGCCCGTCGCGCGATTTGTACGAAATTGGCTTCATGTCGCAAAGATCGTTTTCTTTGAGCCAGGGAGTCAAATCGGCTAGTTTTGTCAATTTTTCTGAAGATTTTTCATAGAGATAATAGGCGCCACGGCTTTTATCGCTTCGGGTACGGATCATAAATTTATCTTCAGCTTTGCTTTCACTGCCAATTGCAACCTGATATCCGGGAAGTTTTTCCTGAAGTTTTTTCTTCATCGATTCAGCTTCAGCATCAAAAAAGTGTTCTTTCTCCAGATCCGTTGTCCACGTAACCGATAACAACTTTTTATCTTTTCTGGAATAATTAACCCCGTCAATGTCAGCTTCCTGCGTTTCGAACAAGACTTCCTTCTCTTTTCCTACTTTCGGATCGAAAATTACCAGAGCAGTTTTGTCACGGCCAAGATTTGAACCTGAGATCAGCATCGTATTATCGAATGTAAATAAATAAGGCGACATGGCTTCCTTAAAACTGGTCGTCAGGATCGGTTTAAACTGTTCCTGCTCTGTTTCGCGGTAAAGGATCGTTTGATTAACCCCATCAGACGTAGTAGCCAAACGAAGTTTCCCATTGTGATCAGTCATCCATCCAACAATATTGCCCGGATTTTCAGCCAGTTGAGTCATTTCGCCAGTTAATACGTTCAATCGGAATGGATCAAAAACCTGAGGGTTACGTTTATTCAAGCCAACAATCACTTCGCCGTCAACGTCTTTCAGATCATCAATTAATTCAGTACGTACTTTTTCGAATACGGTCAGACCTTTTAGCTCCGATCCGTCAATATTCACACCGTAAAGCTGGAAATTTTCGTCGCCACCGGTATCTTTCAGGAATAAAATCCGGTTATTTCCCTTCCAAAGGTAACCGGCAATGTCGCGGGCAGTTTCGGCTGTAACCCGGATAGCCGAATCGGCTCCAACTTTCTGAACGAAAACATTCAGGCGTTTTTGCCAAGGCGCCAGATACGAAAAATACTCACCATTGGGAGAAAGCTGAAAAGCAGTTTTCTCAGGATTGCGAAAAAAATCTTCCATCGCAATAGGCGGAGCTTTCTTCAGTGTTGGTTGACAGGCAACAACCCCAAAAAACAGAATAAAAACAATCATTAATCTGGTCATAGCTCTAATTTTTAATTTGTTAGTATTGATTTTCGAACAAGCATTTTACAATGGCTTATAAGTTAACCATTTCTGACAGTAATTACATCTTTATTCCCAAACAATATGTATTTTATTCAGATGTTATAAAAAACATCCGAAAAAATTAAAATTCTTTGACTTGAAATGAATAGTCCGGGATAAATGGTTTAATTTTAGAAAATAAACCACCATCGAACCAATTTTATTCATTTTTAAACAAAGATATTTTGCCAGTAAGACCTAAAATACCAGTTATAATTGTGACCGGCTTTCTTGGAGCTGGAAAAACAACTTTTATCAATCATCTATTATTACAGAACCGCCGAACAAAAATCGGACTGATCGAAAACGAATTCGGCGACGTTTCGATCGACTCCAAACTTATTGCAAACTATAAGCCCGAAAGCATTTTGGAACTCAACAATGGCTGTATATGCTGTTCATTGTTCAACGAATTTTCGCTGGCCCTTCAGGAGTTGGTCAAAAAGCAGGATCATTTGGAACAACTGATTATTGAAACCACCGGAATTGCCGACCCTGGTCCAATCATCGAACCATTTTTCCAGGATGCTGATTTGGCTCGCAGATTCGAACTAAGTTGCACCGTTTGTTTGGTCGATTCGGTCAATTTTCTGGAACAAATCAGTGGCTTTGAACAACAAAGACAAATAATACTGAGCGACCTGATCATAATTAACAAAATTAGCGATGTTGATTCCTTTCGCCTTTCGGCTATCCGTAAAAAACTGGTGGAACTCAACAAAACTGCTTTAGTTTTCGAAACCAATTACGCCGGAGTAGATCTGCCTCATTTGCATTCACTCTTGCCGGAAATTCAGGATGAATTTATCCGGAAACTCAGGAAACCGTATTACAGCGAACCTGATACAACTGAATATCACAGTTTTACAATCCGGTTTGGAGATTTCATCAACGAAAAAAGGTTTCGCGAATGGTTCACCTATTTTTCTTACATACATCGGGAAAATATATACAGAATCAAAGGAATCGTAAATTTCGAAAACAGTCCGCTTCTTGGGATCGTTCAGGCAGTTGGAGGCAATGCATCCATTACCGAAGGTTCGGTTGCGAATCCTTACGAACCACTCGAAAACATTTTGATTTTTATTGGAAAAGAAATCAGCAAATACGAAATTGAAAAAGAAATCAGGCAATTTTTAACCAAGGAAGTACCTTAAATGACTCGTTACCAGATTTTCAGTGACCGATTAAATACACATTATCAATCAATTAGATATCGTTGACTGTCGATTTTTTGTTATCAGAATTGCTATTGTTTGCTTATTTTAAATGGATCGGTAACAAATGGGCGAACATCCGTCAACAACATTCCGGCGGTATGGGCAGCCTGCATCCCGAGTTCACCATCTTCAAAAACCTGGCAATATTGAGGTTCAATATTCAGAAGCTCAGCACATTTCATAAATGTTTCGGGTTCTGGCTTGTGAAGGCTTACATCGTCGGCAGTTACAATAACATCAAATAAATGGTCGATCCTTAATTCTTTCATCTGAAGCGTGGTGCTTGTCCGGCTGGCGCCAGTTCCAACAGCCATCGGTATTTTACCATGAGCCGCTTTCATCAGGGCAATCACCGCGTCATGAGGTTTTATCCGATTGATATTTTTCCTGAATTCCTTCTGTTTCATCAGAACAATTTCTTCGGCGTCAATTTCCAGATTCTGTTCACGTTTAATTCGTTCAGCAAAATTGATCGTTGGCGCTCCGGTCATTTCAACCACAATGCGTTCATCAAACGTGCAATTCAGCATTTTGCAAACCGAATGCCAGCTGGCAATGTGAACAGGCAACGAATCAGATAAAGTTCCGTCGAGATCGAAAATCAAGGCCTTTGCTTTCGGATGTATTTCAAGCTTCATGAATTGCAGATTTTAAGTTGGCAAAAGTAGTAAACTTTTAGGCCAGTCGGCAAATACTGAAACAAAGAGTTTGAGCTGATGTGTCTTAGTGATCTTGCATCTTACTCATAATCAATTTCATTGATTCCATCGGAGTGATTACAGGAATTATTTCCAATACCTCTTTGTAAAACACTCTATGTTTATCAAAGACCTCTTCAAAGTCCTTCTGGCTACCGGCTTGCCAGAAACTCATCCCAACAGTTGGGTCCTCTTTGTCACAGAATGTCATTATTATCTGACTTGTATCCAACTCACCACTTTGCAGTTTTTGTCCCATTTTCATCATTTTGGCGATATCAATCCGCACCTTGACGAAGAAAAGCACCTTGTTTTCAACCATGTTTCCGTGCGATATACCCAGCCCTTTTTCGATCAAATCAATCAGTAAACCACTTTGACTTTTACCTGACGTAGCTTTGTAGTCGTTGATTTTGTCGAGTAAATCATTTGGCAGATGAATGGCAATACATTTTTTGCCTGAATTTTCGTTTGACATTTAGGTTCCTCCAGTTAATAGTTAAACATATCGTTTAGATACCGTCACCAGAGGTTTATTTCACTTTCTTGTCGCTAAAAATTAAAATATTTTCTTTGTCAGCCAGTATATGCCTGATCTGTTCATTAAAATTGACCGATGGTGTATGCTCATGCAGTGTTTTATATAGTCTGACCACATCTTTCAGGTTTTTAATCTCTGATTCAATCCGCCCGGTACTGCTAAATGCCGCTGAATTTAAACCAATCCAACCTTGTTTAAGCGAAAAATTTAGAAGGTTCTCGCATTGGCAACTGTTTTTTGAATCATAAAGAGAACAATTACGACACAAGAACTCCCTGATATTTTGTTTGGAGCGATGTACTAATATTCTGGTTGCGTTTTCAGATTTTTCAATGATATCCGCAACTTGTTCAACGGGTAAATCG
>Ga0302296_1002421_pt1 | contig 12591 bp, 8 predicted proteins | sample III_Fen_N3_1_FD_194546 | JGI IMG/M metagenome (GOLD analysis project Ga0302296, IMG submission 194546) | Peat permafrost microbial communities from Stordalen Mire near Abisko, Sweden - III_Fen_N3_1 | ecosystem: Environmental > Terrestrial > Soil > Wetlands > Permafrost | place: Sweden: Abisko... | reverse complement strand
ATTGGGTAATGAAACTAATCAATGACTCAACTGCCATAAAAGTACCAGTAAAGACGGGGATTGTGACCGATACGCAGGTTGAAATTCTATCACCACAGTTCGACAAACTCGACCGTCTGATCAATACAGGAAATTACGGCTTGCCTGATACCGCGCTGGTCAATATCATTCAACCATAAACCATGAAGAATTTTTTTGTATCCCATAAAAATCCGGTTGCGGTTGTCTTGTTCATCATTTTGGCTGCCGGAATCTTTTCCTACAGCAAAATGCAATCGTCGCTTTTTCCTGAAGTGACTTTCCCCAAGATCAAAGTTATTGCTGACAATGGTTTGCAGCCAGTTAGCAAGATGATGATTACGGTCACCAAGCCTCTCGAAAATGCCATCAAACGAGTTCCTGGTCTGGAAAATATCCGAAGCATTACCAGTCGCGGAAGTTGTGAGATTTCGGCGTTTATGAGTTGGAAAGAAGACATCGATTTGTCCAAGCAACAGGTCGAGTCGTCCATCAATCAGATTAAAGATGAATTGCCTGCTGGTACAACCATCACCGTCGAAAAGATGAACCCATCCATACTGCCTGTCATTGGGTATGTGATTGATGGCAAAGGCCGAAGTAACATCGAAATTAACCAGATTGCCAATTATATTGTCAAACCCTATTTGTCGCAGGTGCCCGGCGTTTCCGAAATCCGCGTGATAGGTGGAAAAACTAAGGAATTTCAGGTGGAATTGGAGCCGCAAAAGATGAGCGCTTTAAGTGTCACTCCGGCGATGATTACCACGGCTCTTGGCCAGTCGAATTTCATTAGCAGCAATGGTTACCTCAACGATTACAACCGGATGTACTTGACCGTAACCGATGCCAATGTCGAAAATCTGGATGAACTGAGAAATCTGGTCATCAGTAACAATGGCAAACGGGTGCTGCGCCTTCAGGATATTGCGAACGTAAAAATTGCCGAGCAAACCGAATATGTCAGGGTAAATGCTAACGGTAAAAGTGCGGTGCTCATTGCTGTGATTAAGCAGCCCAATGCCAACCTGATTGATATCACGCAGGGCGTTGAAAAGAAGATCGCAGAACTGAATAAAACCATTTTGCCACGTGGAGTTTTGGTTTCGCCTTATTACGTGCAGGCCGATTTTGTGAACGAAAGTATCCGCAGCGTAAACGACAGTCTTTGGATTGGATTGGTTCTGGCCATCATCGTTTGCGTTATTTTCCTCCGTTCCGTCAAATCAAGCGCCGTTATCCTGATAACTATTCCACTCACTCTATCGTTGACTTTACTTTCCTTGTACGTTTTAGGATACACCTTCAATATCATGACTTTGGGCGCCATTGCAGCTTCCATTGGGTTGATCATCGACGATGCTATTGTGGTGGTTGAACAGATTCACCGCACACACGAAGAACATCCCGAAACGCCGACGAAAGAACTGTTGTCTAAATCGGTCAACTACTTGCTGCCCGCCATGATTGGATCTTCAATCAGTACCATCGTCATCTTTTTCCCTTTCGTTTTGTTGAGTGGTGTCGCAGGCGCCTATTTTAAAATTCTGGCCAACACCATGATGATCACCTTGATTTGTTCATTTTTGGTGACTTGGATCGGCCTGCCGGTTATTTACCTTTTGCTCTCCGGAAAACGAAAAACGGTTAATCCTGAAATTGCAATTCGCGAACGGAAAAGCGGTAAATGGATTTCCTTTTTTATACTCCGACCGGTTATCAGCTTCGTTTTTGTTCTGGCACTCATTGCTTCAGTCTATTATATTTCGAGCCGTTTAGAAACCGGTTTTCTGCCTGAAATGGACGAAGGAAGCATTGTTTTGGATTATACTTCGCCGCCGGGAACCTCCCTTCAGGAAACCGACCGGATGCTCCGTGAAGTTGAAAAGCTATTGCCAACTGTTCCAGAAATCGAAACCTATTCGCGCAGGACTGGAACCGAAATGGGATTTTTTATTACTGAACCAAACTATGGCGATTATCTGATTCAACTCCGGAAAGACCGCAAACGAAGCACCAATGAGGTAATTGACGAAATTAGGCAAAAAGTGGAATCGACACAGCCGGCCTTACAAATCGACTTCGGACAGGTAATCGGAGATATGCTGGGCGATTTGATGAGCTCTACTCAGCCGATTGAAATCAAAATTTATGGCGATAACGTTAAGGTTTTGCAGGATTTGGCCCGGCAGGTTGCTGAAATTACTGAAAACTTGAAGGGAACAGCCGACGTTTTCAACGGAATCACCATTGCCGGACCTTCTGTCAATATTGAACCCGATAACCAAAAACTGGCACAATTCGGAATTACACCTGCCGATTTTCAGACTCAGTTGCAAACCCAATTGGAAGGTTCGGTTATTGGCAACATTTTCGAAAAAGAGCAGCAAACCGATATCCGCATGATTTATCCTGATGCCATAAATACATCCATCGACCGGATGAAAAATGGAACGATTTTTCTACCCAACGGCAAACTGCAACCATTAGTACAACTGGCAAAAATCACTCCTGAAGCTGGCAGCGCCGAAATTGACCGGGAAAACCTACAGAGTATGATTCCGGTTACTGCACGTCTGGATAATCGCGATTTGGGCAGCGTGATGACCGAATTACAACAGGAAATTAAATCGAAAGTGAATCTGCCCCAGGGCTATCACATCAGTTATGGAGGTCTCTATCAGGAACAGCAAAAATCGTTCAGCGAACTGCTGATCATCCTGCTTTCCGCAGCATTGTTGGTTTTTACCGTGATGATTTTCATGTTTAAAGATATCAAAGTAGCATTGCTCATCATTACGATTTCTATTTTGGGAATTTCGGGAAGTATGATTGCCCTTTTCATTACCGGAACTCCACTAAATGTAGGCAGCTATACCGGAATTATCATGATTATCGGAATCATCGGCGAGAACGCCATTTTTACCTTTCTGCAATTTCACCAAACGCTTGAAACCAGTACTCCCGACGAAGCAGTTGTTTATGCTATTTCAACCCGTTTGCGACCCAAATTAATGACAGCCATTGGAGCAATTATCGCTTTGTCGCCCATCGCTTTGGGAATTGGCACAGGCGCACAACTTCACCAACCGCTGGCCATTGCCGTCATTGGTGGTTTCGTAATTGCTTTGCCTCTGTTGCTGATTGTTTACCCTTCGATGCTGAGGTTGTTGTTTAGGAAAAAAGTGGTGAAGGTGTGAGAATTTACTTCAGATCAAAATTTACAATAATAGGCACGTGATCGCTGTATTGAATCCAAAAATCATATTCACCGATCTCTACCGATTGAAGTTTGTCTATCAGGTCTTTGGAAGCAAAGCAATAATCGATGTGATAAGGCTTGCCTTTGTGACGATACATGTAAAGAGTTGGATGTTGTTCTTGCCCTTGAATCTGATTGTGAAAAGAATGGTACGAACTATAAATCCCTTTTTCTTCTAACCGTTTTACAACGGTAGAATGATTTCCAATTCGGTGCGTTCTATCCCAAATTGTATTGCTATTAAAGTCGCCAACCAACATGGTTTGTTTGTTGGTCAAATATTGGTCATAAAAAAGAACGGCCTTCCAAACTTGTTCAATGTAATGTCCATCTGGATCATTCGGATTGTTTGCCCAGATTGCATAAAGAGTAAAGTCAAAATTGCCGCCGGTTATCGCAATTGGAATGATCATTTTTAATTCCGGATTGTGATTGTCAAGCAATTTAAATCGGAAATTACTATATGAGAAAATGCCAAGCCCTTTGTTCTGATTGGTCCCAAACCACAATACATCTTTTGGTTCAGGAATGTTGGCACTGAATTTCAATTTGTCAGGATGTTCGCACTCAGGAACAATTAAGATATCTGGTTTGTAAGTCATAATAAATTCAGCCTTTTTCCTGAAAGCCATATTACAGTTCCATGTTATTATTCTCATCCTCAGATAATATTTCTAGAACATCCCATTTGTTAATTCCTCAACCGACAAACAGTCTTTCTGAAATTCGTCATTCAACCCGAAAAGCGAAATTTTCACCGCTTCGAAGTCATGTCGACAACCTAGCAACAGCTCCGCAATTTTTTGGCCAATTTCAGCCTGAATGGATCCCGAAACGGATGCTTCTGCAATACGACCTTTCTCAACCAACAAATTCACAGAAATCTCACCATTTGCAGTATCCAGCGTATTGGTAAAACGGTAGCGGGGCGAGTAGCCAAAAATCCAGTCCCAGGTCTGGTATTTTTCGATGCTAAGTTTTTCGATGGCTTCAATATCTTCCGGAGTTGGTTCGTAAACCATAAATTCCGGATAGTTTTGGCTGATTTCACTGAATAAAAAATCGGTAAATTCCTCCACCGAAATCGGATTTGGAAGGTAATTCGCAATATTAGTCACTTCGCTGCGGTTCGATTGCACCGCTTTATCCTCAAATTTCGATAAATCTACTTTCAGCGCACCTTTCAAGGCTTCGAGATGACTGTCGAACAGTAAAGTTCCATGATGCAGTACCCGGTTTCGGTGAACATGCTCGGCATTTCCGGAGATTTTTTTGCCGTCTATCAGCAAATCATTGCGTCCGGTTGTATAGGCCTCAACACCCAACCGTTTCAAGGCCTCAATCACCGGAACTGTAAAAACCTTAAAATTGACTTCCGAAATATTTGCCACATTCCGGATAAACGTAAAATTCACATTGCCCGGATCGTGAAAGACCGTTCCGCCTCCCGAAAGCCGTCTTGCCACCGGAATCTGGTTTTCCCGCACAAATTCGTGATTGATTTCAGCCAGTGCATTCTGGTGCTTTCCAACCACCACCGAAGGTCGACTTCGCCACATCATAAAAAAATCTTCCTGAAAGTTCTTCAGGAAAAACTCTTCGGCCGCCAAATTAAAATATGGATCGGAGTTGGGTTGATTGATGCAAAGTGTGATCATGCAAGCAAAAATAAGAAATGTTGAACAGTCGAACTCCGTTTTGATCCGTAACCCCGAATTAATTCCGGTCTCTGTAATTTATTTGGAGCAGATCCTGAAACAAGTTCAGGATGACAAAAAAAATGGTTAAAATTCCACCTGCACCCCAATCGTTGGCAGCACAGTTCCTGATGGATTTTTGACACTTCGCAGCACATATCTGCTGCCATTGTCCGTAGTCAGGAAGTTTCCACTTGCATCTGTTTCCCGCACAACGATATCGGTCGATTGCGCCTGAAAATTATACAGGTTTTGTATATCGAGGTAAAATTTCAAGGTCATCTTTTTTAGATAATAAGCTTTGTCAACCCTGACATCCAATTGATGAAACACTCCGAATCGCTTTGAATTTAACTGCGAGTAATCCAGATATGGTCCACCAGTCAGGTTCCAGGCAGAGATGAGCGATGAGCGATTCAGATCGTAGGGTGTGTAGGGCAATCCGCCCACAAACCTGAAACGTGTTCCGATTTGCCAGCCCTTTTTGAGTGAAGCACTTCCTGTGAGACTTAAAATTTGTTTGCTGTCCCAGGACGAAACTATATAGTTGCCATTCCCATCCTGAAACTCGCTTCGCACCAATGTATACGACAAGTTCAGGTTGTATCCTTTTGTAGAACTGATCCGTGCCTGAAACTCGGCTCCGTAGGCTCTTCCTTTCGAGGTGGAAGTCACTTCCTCATCGCCAATCACACCAAAATCGGCACCTTTGTTTGCGAGCGAAATTCCATCTTTTACCGAGAACGGATAATTCCGGTAGTTCTTGAGAAATCCTTCGAGTGAAAATTGCATTGTAGTCACCGGCTTAAATTCCAGTCCACCAATGAAATGATCGACCGAAATGTATTTCAGGTTATCTTTATTGACAAACTGGTTATTTTGCTGGTACCCCAAAGTGGTGTAGGCAGGCAACTGAAAATACCGTCCCGAATTCAGATTCAGGCTCCATTCCGGAGTCAGTTTATACGATGCTGAAACCCTTGGAGAAAATTGTTTCAACAGGTTATTCATTCCGGAAGAATAGTTGTTCGCATCCATCCTGAATCCGGCAGAAAGTGTCAGTCGCTCAGCTAAAAACTCATGACTGATCTGCCCAAAAAGTCCGTATTTGATCAGGTTAAGCTTGGTATCGTAATTCACATTCAGGATATTTCCGTCGTAAAAACGCTTCTGCAAGGTGGTATTGCTATACTGCGCAAAATCGATATTCGCGCCGAGGTTTGCCTTAAAACCACCCATCCGCATGTTGTTTTCGAACCTGATTTTGTTCTCAGCTTCCTGCGAAGTGTAATCCAGTATTTTGTTGTTTGGCGAGCTTTCGTTGTTATCCAAATATTTGGTTGCTGTGTTGCTCAACTGACTGCGACTGACAACCAATGTTTGGTAACTTTTCTCCCTGAAATGTTTGTAAATGGCACCCAGCGTATAGCTCCACTGATTATTCACCGGCAACTGGCTCAGGATATACTTTTGCTGATCGTCCGGATTTTTAATGTCCAGATTCAATTCATTCTGATCGACGGCTCCCAAACCAATAAAGGTGAGTTCGTTTTTGGCATCAAAACGAGTTTTAACTTTGAATTGCATGTCGTTGAACGTGGGCAAAAACGGCAACTTCAAAGCTGTAAAAAGCAACTTCAGGTAGGACCGCCGTGCCGAAACGATGAAAGAAGTTTTTTCACTCAACGGGCCATCCACGGTTGCTGAAACTTCGGAAGCTCCCAAACTTCCCTTGAATTTCATTTTGTCGGCATTTCCATCAACCTGCGCAAACTCAAAAACACCACTCAGCGCATTTCCACGGTCAGATGGAAATGCTCCTGAATAATAATTTACTTCACGAATCAAATCGGCATTCAGGATTCCTACCGCTCCACCGGAAGCGCCCTGCGTAGCAAAATGGTTGATGTTCGGAACCTCAACGCCATCAAGGTAAAACCGGCTTTCCGACGGTCCACCACCACGGATAATAATATCATTCCGGAACGAAGGCGACGACAAAACTCCGGCATACGACTGAATGACTTTGGAAATATCGCGGTTGGCACCCGGGCTTTTTTCAATCTCGGCAATGCCAATGGTTTTCAGCGAAACGGGGCTTTCTTCAGTTTTGCGAAAAGGAGAGACGCTCACAGTCACCTCATCGAGCTGGGTATCACTTTTTTCCATCCTGATCTCGACAAAAGCAACTTTGGCATTACTGATTTCGATCTCCGACGAAAGTGCAGAATGATAACCAATAAACGACGCCTGAACACGCACAAATCCGGGATTCAGGCCATTTAACTGAAAATTACCATTGTCATCAGTAACTGCTCCAATCGAAGTTCCCGAAACAATTACATTAACAAAAGGCATTGGCTCGTTACTCACGGACTCAATCACACGCCCCTTCAATACTGCCTGCTGAGCCAAAAGACCAGTTTGAAAACCCAGAATAAGGAGACTTATAAAAATCAACGTTTTCATATCTTGTTTGAAATTAATCGATCTTGTTTAATTGTTGAAATGCAAACTTAAACAAGATATCCCGGTCAAAGTTTAAACGTCCCGTTTGTTTTTTATAATATTGCTTAAAAATATAAGTTTATGAGATTGGTCATTCAAAGGGTGAGTTCGGCTTCAGTGGAAGTGGAAGAATTTGTTGTTTCCGAAATTGAAACCGGACTATTAATTTTGGCTGGTATTGAAGACTCAGATAATTCCGAAGATATAGAATATTTGGTAAAAAAAACCTGCCAGATGCGAATTTTCAACGATGCGGAAGGCATAATGAACCTTGATGTTCAGGAAATTGGAGGCAAAATAATTGTAGTCAGCCAGTTTACATTGCATGCGTCAACCAAAAAGGGAAACCGGCCATCATACATTCGCGCAGCCCGACCCGAAACAGCGATTCCGCTTTACGAGCAACTGATTGACGAATTCAAAAAAGTGCTGGGCAACAAAAAAGTTGGAACCGGAATTTTTGGCGCCGACATGCAGGTTTACCTCGTGAATGACGGACCGGTAACGATTATATTGGATTCGAAGAATAAAGAATAAAAAGCCCCTTCCCGTTCCCCCGATGGGGGAAAGCTTTGGGCATCGCGATTTTGAAAAGCCTTTGCCCTGAAGGGGCAGAATGCGAATAACCCAGGGTAAGTGAGGAACGAACGCAGCCCTGGGAAAAGAAAAAGGAGAATTAATCCGTCCGCGAAATAACGAAGAACAAAGAAATAGTAATTTTTCGGACGGAATGTCGTAAAACTAAAAATTAATACGCAATGAATCAGCAAGTTGAAAAAAGGATTTACATTATTCATCAATTAAATTCAATTTTAATCGGTAATGATTTTACTCTTGAAAAACGAATCAAAAGACTTCGGTGGGGATATTTTGGCTATGCTTTAGCTAATCTATCGCTCATTTTTCTGTTACTGGGTTCAGCATCTACCTTATTTCATTTCAAGTTCATGCACTATAACTGGAACAAATCAATGTTGCTGGTAGGAATGGCAATATCATTATCATTTCATTCACATTTTTCGTTCATCGGATTTATACTTTCAAAACACCAAAAAAAGCTGAATGAATCTAATTTCACCTTCGATCAGGAACTAAACTCAGAACTAGAAAACCTGATCAATAAACTGAATTGTCGCCGATTTAAACCATATTGGATTAAGATCCCTTCAATACTTGTAATGATTTCCGCTTTGGTAATCCTTTTTTTGGCCGAAGAAACTATGACTCCAACGATTGCTTTTTATTGGAATCAGTTCCCTCTTCCGGTTTTTATCTTGAGTATACTTTTGATTTGGAATATAAACTATATGGTATTCTCTGTGAAACGTAACATTGATATGGTTGAATCTGAAAGACTTCAATAACGAACGTTTGAATAGTTTACTTATGGAATTTCGAAACATCACTCTCCCCGAAGCCCAGCAAATGGTTGACCAGTGGATCAAAACCATTGGCGTGCGCTATTTCAGCGAGCTTACCAACCTGGCTATTCTAACCGAAGAAGTGGGCGAACTGGCTCGGATTATGGTACGAACCTACGGAGACCAGTCGTTCAAAAAATCGGACGAAGGAAAAGACATGGCCGACGAAATGGCCGATGTGCTCTGGGTTCTGATTTGTCTGGCCAATCAAACCGGTATCGATCTGAACGAAGCCTTCCTGAAAAATATGGAGAAAAAAACCAGCCGCGACAAAGACCGGCATCAAAACAATGAGAAACTTAAATGATTCGGGTTACGAGATACGAGTTACGGGTTTTCCCCACAACACGAAACCCGCAACCCGCAACAATTTAAACATCGATAATTAACATTTAAACATTAAAAGATATGTCTATAGAAACCTGCCCATTATCCATTGAAGACATCCAATCTGAACTGGAAGAAATACGCGAAATTGCTGCGAAAAACAACAACAAGAAAATGTTCGAGAAAGCACTATCACTCATCGACCTGACCACCCTGAATTCGACAGATACGATTAGCTCAGTAGTCGCCTTTACCGAAAAAGTAAACCAATTTTCAGCAGCTTTTCCAGGAATCAGCAATGTGGCTGCCATTTGTATTTATCCGAACATGGCTCACACAGTGAAAAGCACGCTGCATATTCCAAATGTGAAAATTGCAGCCGTTGCCGGAGGCTTTCCGTCGTCGATGACTTTTACAAAAATTAAAATTGAAGAGGCGCAACTGGCAGTGGTTGCCGGTGCTAACGAAATCGACATTGTTTTGCCTTTGTGGGCTTTTCTTGAAGGTCATTTTGAAACCTGCACCAAAGAAATTTCGGCCATTAAAAAAGCAATTGGCAATGCTCATTTAAAAGTAATTCTGGAAACCGGAGTTCTGAATGTCGATCAAATCTGGCAAGCATCCATTCTGGCTATAGAAGCTGGTGCGGATTTCATCAAAACCTCAACTGGCAAATTACCTCAGGCAGCCTCTCCCGAAGCGGCATTCGTGATGTGTCTGGCCATCAAACAGCACTTCGAAGAAACGGACCAGAAAATCGGGTTCAAGCCAGCCGGTGGAATTGTAACTCCTGAAGATGCCATTCTGTATCTTACAATTGTTCAGGAAATACTAGGCGATCAATGGTTAACTCCTGAATTGTTCCGAATTGGAGCAAGCCGTCTGGCCAATAACCTACTCGAAAAAATTACAGGCAAGGCAGTGAAACATTTTTAAATTTTATTACAAATTACGACGCTGATTTGGAACCATTGAAGTAAAAAATTAAATCGAAAATACTTTTCTATTGAAAGCTGTTTGCCATGTGCAGACAGCTTTTTTTGAGAAAAAATATAAGTTGGTTTTCTCCATATTTATTATTTAAGTTCGACAGACTCAACAATAATTTCATCAAAGGTGTTTATGTATAAAAATAACTGATATGCACCCTGTTCTAAAGGAAAATATTAAGGAAATAGGTAAGCCCTATTCCGATCTACATTTTTTACTCAAATGCTTTGCTGAGGTTCTTGAAGCAAATAATGAAGATGAACTCATAGCAAACATTCCATGGTTAAACAATCACGTTTCGACGCCAAAACCTGAACATGAACAAAAAACAATTCAGCTCTATTCCATTTGCTTTCAACTGCTTAACTTGTGCGAGGTGAATTGGGCTGTACAAAGTCGGCGAAACAAACAACAAAAGCAAGGGCCACAAAGTGTAAACGGGAGTTGGGCTCATACTTTTTCTGAATTGAAAGAGTCGGGTATTCCTCAGGAGAAAATTGTTACAGCGCTATCTCAATTGGAGATTGAGCCAGTAATGACAGCTCACCCAACTGAGGCCAAAAGGACAGTTGTGCTGAAATATTACCGCGAACTTTACCTGCAATTGGTCATGCTCGAAAATCCGGTTTATACCGTCCTTGAGCGCGATCAAATCAGGTCTGGCATCAAAGAATTGCTAACTAGGCTTTGGTTCATCGACGATATTTACCTTGAAAAACCACAAGTGGAAACCGAACTTGAAAATGTTTTGCATTACCTTACCAAGGTTTTTCCTGATGTTTTTGAATTACATGACCGGACATTGGTGCAAGCCTGGGATGAAGCAGGATTTCAACCCGAATCGTTGCAAAATTATCGGTCGATGCCTAAAATAAGCTTGGGTTCGTGGGTTGGTGGCGACCGCGACGGCCATCCACTGGTAACTCCGGAAATCACCCAATTTACCCTGCAACGATTGCGAACTGAAGCGCTGAAACTTACCAGTCAACGCCTGAATTTACTGGCTGACAGCCTGAGTATTTATACCGCTGAAAGCACATTGACCGAAGAAATTCAAAAGCGCAAATTGGAATTGGAAACGCAAATTCCTGATATTTCTGAGAATATTCAATTCAGTTCGGCATTGCGCGAGCCTTTTAGGCAATTTGTACTTCTGCTGATTGAAAAACTACCGGTGAAACTGAGACATTCGGGAGAAAATATTCAATTAGCGCCCTTCGAATGGAGCTACTCTAATTCCGATCAATTAATTGCCGATCTGGAAATGCTGCTTCTGGCGCTTTCTAACTGGGGCGCACCCATGCTGGCGATCAATGAGGTAAACAAGGCACTGCGTTTCGTGCAGAATTTTGGCTTTCACCTTGCACATTTGGATGTCAGGCAGAACAGTGAATTCTATCAAAAAGCATTTCTTGGACTTCTGGAAGATGTAGACACATCCAGCTTTTCATTAAATACAGATAACTCTATTGATAAACAATTTCTGCTTAAGGAATTAAACCTCTACCGGCCTTTTACCTATAGCTACTCCGGAAATATTCCTGAAACAGCCAATGCACTGGGTTACCTGTCAGTTTTAACCGGGCATATCCGGAATTATGGAACCAATGCGTTAGGTTCGATGATTGTAAGCATGACAAAAAAAGTGGATGATTTATTCACTTTTTACCTGCTGGCTCGTGAAGCCGGATTGTATGTAAAAACCGAATCCGGACCGGCTTGTCAATTGCCGGTTGTGCCTCTTTTTGAAACCATCGATGACTTGCATCGTGCCCCCGAAATTCTGGATGAATTTCTGGCGCATCCGGTAACCCGAAATACACTTCAGTTGCAAGCACAGCGTAAAGGTTATTCAAAACCAGTGGCCGAAATAATGATTGGTTACAGCGACAGCAATAAAGACGGCGGAATTTTGTCGAGTCTCTGGCATCTTTACGAAGCACAACACGAATTGGCTAAAATCGGACGAAAACACGGAGTTGATATTCGGTTTTTCCATGGAAAAGGAGGTAGCATCAGTCGCGGTGCAGGCCCAATTCACTGGTTCCTTAAAAGCCTTCCGCCCGAATCTTTGTGTGGCAAACTGCGGCTCACCGAGCAGGGCGAAACCATTGAACGAAAATATGCCAACAAGGTTAATGCTGCTTTCAATCTGGAATTATTGACCTCAGGAACTCTGCGAAATACTTTGCTGAATACACATCAATCCGATCCTGAATTATTTGAACTGGTTGGGTTTATGGCGCACGAAAGTTTTACGACTTACAACGCACTTACACGCCATCCAAGCTTCATTCGGTTTTTCGAGCAGGCAACTCCCATCGACATAATTGAAACCAGCAAAATTGGCTCACGCCCATCACGCCGG
>Ga0302296_1002420_pt1 | contig 12593 bp, 11 predicted proteins | sample III_Fen_N3_1_FD_194546 | JGI IMG/M metagenome (GOLD analysis project Ga0302296, IMG submission 194546) | Peat permafrost microbial communities from Stordalen Mire near Abisko, Sweden - III_Fen_N3_1 | ecosystem: Environmental > Terrestrial > Soil > Wetlands > Permafrost | place: Sweden: Abisko... | reverse complement strand
TATTTGACGGGATACTATTATTTGAAAGTGTGTAGTACCCTTTAATAAGCCCTGTTTCTTTGTCAATTGAAACAAAACAAGCCGATAGTTTTCGTTCAACGTCCTGACTTGCCTGACGTTTGAAATAATCATCAAGTAAACTCTTTCCGCACGAAAACTCTTTCTTCCGATTGCGGTGTGACGGATTTAAAATCTCGGTTATTTGCATTTTGTGGCAAGCAATTTTTTGTATTCGTCGGCTGCCGAAATTAATACCTCATTCGGTTCGCCGGCATTTACTAAAGCGTCAAAGAAAATCTCGTTATCTCGTTGCGATACCAATATTGTTTCTCTTTCCTGAATAACCTTAGTTGCCTTTTCCTGTGCGGTGACTAGAATAAAGTCGGTAAGACTTCTGTAGCCGCCCAGTGTTGCTGCTTTCTCAAAAAGTAACTTTTGCTCTTTGGATAACCTGGTGTCGATCCTTGTTTTTTTCTCATGTGTTGTGCTTGCTTCCATCTTCTGTATTTTTTTGCAAATGTACGGAAATATTCTGTACACGATAAGCTTGCACTCCAGCTGTTTCTGGATTACTTACTTCAGCAGCATAAATAGTAGGAACGAAGGAAGATAGTCTTTTAGATTCTCCCGTAGATGAAGGGTTGCTTTGGAAAGGTGCATCTCGATTGTTTTTACCGAGAGCCCCATGATTTCAGCTACTTCTTTGTTTTTCTTGCCTTCGAAGCGTTTTAGCCGAAATGCCTGTTGTTGCTGCTCCGGAAGTTTACTGACAGCTTCTTCTATTTTTTCGGAAATGTCTTCCATAATCAGGCTTTGTTCTTCAATTTCGTCGATGGGCATTGCAAAGCCAATGTTTCCGGACTCAGTTTTTTTGAAATACTCCTCCAGGTTATTTTCGTTCTTCAGTTTTCGAAGATAGTTAAGAGAGTTATTGCAGACAGCCTGAAAGAGGTAGGCTTTGATGGAAGTATTAATCGTTAGTTTGGCACGGTTTTCCCAAATTTTCATAAAGGTTTCCGATACAATTTCTTCAGCAATATCCTTACGTCCAACGTATCTTCGGGAGTAGGAACATAACCCAATGTAATATTCCCGGAACAGGGATATGTAGGTTTCCTCGTCGCCGATGATTAAACCTTCGATAATATTGGGTGGCAATTTCCTGGCTGTCATGGGCCGTAAATATATCAATTATTCCATAAAACTTTAATTTTAGAACTAAAACCTGATTTTTATTTCAGAACTTTTTTGGGTACGAAAGCTTATCTTTTTTCTTGAACTTTTTGGAATTTCAGAATGTTTAGACTTCCTTTATAACAGAACAAAATGGCATTATTCTGGGATACATCATTAAAAAAATAATATTATGAAATTTAAAGGATTGAAATTTAGTGAAGTGGCTCTTAGTAGCGACGAATTGAGCCTGGTTAAAGGTGGAGCAACAGTAAGTAAAGTTTCCCCCGATCTATTCGATTTAGATGAGGAACGGAAAAAGGGTAAAAGTAAAGGTAAGAAAGCTCCAGCCCCTCAAAAACCTATGCCTAGAGACAAGGGTGGCATGGGTGAGGATTGGGGAGAAAATTATTAAATTTTCATAAATAGTTTACGAATAAAGGGTTAACTGAAGTTTTGTTGAAGTACCGCATTTAAAAAATAATACTATGAAACTTAAAGGATTGAATATAAGTGAATTGGCTCTTAGTAATGACGAGTTGAGCCTGATTAAAGGTGGGGCCACCGTAAGTAATATTTCCCCCGATCTATTCAATTTAGAAGAGGAACGGAAAAAGGGTAAAAGTAAGAAAGCTCCAGCCCCTCAAAAACCTATGCCTAAAGACAAGGGTCGCTGGGGTGAGGATTGGGGAGAAAATTATTAAGTTTTCACAAATACCTTACGAATAAATGGTTAACAACGAAATTTCGTTGCAGTATCGCATTAAAAAAAGTAATTGAATGTTCAATTACTTTTTTTTTGTCCAAATTAAACCACAACATATTAATCGGTTGTAAATCGAATCGTTGCAGTTCAATAGAATTTCAAAATGTTTAACATATGTACGTTTTGCATTAACTCAGACACCCGGCATGAACTGATGATTCGTTCGATATATTTTTTAATTTTGTCTTTCCCTAATTGAATCCGTGTAATGCTTGTGAATGACTTGGAGCTTTTGAGAAGGTTAAGGATGGACGATGAAGTTGCTTTCAAAGTTATCTTTAACAAATACTATCCTAGGTTGTATTACTTTATTTTTGAGTTTGTCAGGTTAAAAGATCTTGCCGAAAATATAGTTCAGGATACCTTTTTTACTTTATGGAATAAACGACATGAGCTGACCGATAACACCAATTTTGGTGCTTACCTTTTTACTGTTGCGAAGAGTAATTGTTTGTATCGGCTAAGGGACCAAAAGTATAGGAAACAATTGTTTGTCGGGAATTCTATTGATTTTGTCGAGTTGGAAGCAAATATAGCGGTGTTGTCAACGGTTGATTCATCAAGCTATACTTTTGAGGAGATCGAGCACATCATTCAGGAAACCTTGGATGAACTTCCGCCGCAATGTAAAAAGGTTTTTCTGCTAAGCCGGTTTGAGGAAAAGAAAAACAAAGAAATCGCAGAAGAACTCAATATCTCGGTGAAAGTTGTTGAAAAGCATATTAGCAAAGGACTTAAAATATTTAAAGTTGCCTTGAAAGACTACCTGCCTTTTGTTTCCTATCTATTTATTCCCTAATACTTTCGTTGTAATTTAAATTTTATTTTGATCTTCAGTGAAAATAGTTTATCCTTTCAAGGGGGGGTAAACGTATGTTGGTGCATTATTCTAACAAAGAGTTATATGGAAAATCTTGATGACATATTTAATTTGATTACCGGGAATATTTCAGACGATCGGAAAGGCGAGGTTCTATCGACTTTAAAAGACGATGCTGAAAATGGTGAACTCTACCGAAAGGCTAAAACAACCTGGGCATTGATGTCTTCTGCTCAGAAAATGCCTGATTATGAATTAGAAGAGTCGTATACGAAGCTTAGTTCACGTATTTCATCATCCCGAAATGGTTTTCAAATAGTTCTTTTTTCCTACCTAAAATATGCTGCGGTCGTTCTTTTACTTGTTGGTCTCTCGACGGTAATGTTCTATTGGGGGAGAAGCGACGTCCGGAGCATAGCTTCAGAACTAAAATATACCTCCGTAATTACTGGTAAAGGACAGGTTTCGAAGGTGATATTGCCTGATAGTTCTGTAGTGTGGATTAATTCGGGAACAACCTTAACTTACGATAATAATTTTTCGAAAGATAACCGGAACTTATCCTTGAGTGGACAGGCATTTTTAGAGGTTCGTAAGAATAAGCAACTTCCCTTGATTGTTACCAGTGGCGATTTGCAGGTAAAAGTGCTTGGAACCCGGTTTGATGTTAAAGCTTATCCTGATGATGATGAGTTTAGGATTATTCTGGAATCGGGGAAAGTTGAACTTCTTAACACCAAAGATAAATCGTTTAGTTACCATATGGTTCCTGGTCAGATGGCTAGTTATCGGTTACAGTCCGGGGATGTTAGAATGGAAACTGTTGGAAATCAAAATCATTCAGGCTGGAGAGCTGGGGAGCTAGTTTTTGTTGATACGCCGATGTCGGAAGTAATAAAAAATCTTAAGCGGAAATTCGATGTCGAAATAGAAGTCGGTAACCGATCGGTTTACCGGTCAGTGTTCAATGCAAATTTTAAGAATGAAAATTTAAAAGAGATCCTTGATTACATCCAATTTTCCTGTCATCTTAATTATACCATGGTTTCAGGAAAAACGGGGGTCAGGGTAAAATTATACTAATTGTCTCTAACCTTAAAACTTAAGTTTATGCCTATGACAAAATACTAAACCACAAACAAAAAAGGAGATGCGCTAACATCCCCTTTTCATGCGCATGTGCCAGCAATCCTTGAAAATAACAGGCACAAAAACTTGAACTTTAAAAATCCAAATCATGACAAATTTATGAAAAATAACTATTGTCGATTGAACTCCATATCCAAATTGATATGGAAATCGAAATTATTTCGTGTTATGAAAGCAACAATCTTCATAATTTTAATGAGCATTGCTCAAGTATTTGCAGTAAATTCTTATTCTCAGTCTACTCGTTTGAGTCTGAATTTAAAAGATGTTTCTGCCAAAACGGTACTACAGCGGATTGAAGATCAATCCCAATTTTATTTTATTTATGATGCAACGGTCGTTGATGTTGAAAAAAAAGTAAGTATAGAATCGGATAAACAGTCTATAACTGAAATATTGGATCGATTGTTTGAAGGGACAAATGTCATCTACAAAATAAACAATCGGCAAATAGCATTAACAGCAGAGTCTTCATCATCGGTTACTCCGCAATCAAAACTAAAGATTACCGGAAAAGTTACTGACTCTTCGGGAGGCTTGCTTCCCGGAGCAACTATACTAGTGAAAGGAACTACCAATGGAACCATTACTGATAATGATGGAAAGTATAGTCTTTCAAATGTTTCAGGTGATGCTATTCTTCTGCTCTCTTTTGTAGGAATGAAAACTCAGGAAGTTGCAGTTTCCGGAAGAACTAATATCAATGTTATGCTGTCTGATGAAACTGTCAATATTGATGAAGTAGTTGCAATTGGTTATGGAACACAGAAAAAGAAATATGTAGTAGGTTCTGTTTCTCAGATCAGTTCAAAAGAGTTGATGACAGCTCCTATGCCTAATGTTTCTAACATGTTAACGGGAAAACTGCCTGGAGTAACGAGTATACAGCGATCGGGTATGCCTGGTGATGACCAGACTTCTATTTGCGTCAGGGGAATAAGCACTTTTACTAACTCCAGTCCATTAATATTAGTCGATGGTGTTGAACGAATGCTTAACACCGTAAATCCCTCAGATATCGAAAATGTATCGATTTTGAAAGATGCCTCCACATCAGCCATTTATGGTGTGAGGGGTGGAAATGGAGTAATTCTTATTACTACAAAAAAAGGAGGAGAAGGCAAGGCTAAAATTTCATATGATGTCTCAGGTACTGTCTCTTTAAATACAGCTTTCCCAAAGTTTCTTAATGGTCCCGATTACTTGTATTGGTATAATAAAGCCTCTAAAATGGATGGCCTAGGATATGCATTTGATGCAGATATACAGACGAAAGTTATTAAGGGAGACCCTAATGGAATTTATGGCAATACAAACTGGACAGATTTGCTCTTTAAAGACTATGGATTCACCCAGCAGCATAACATATCAGCAACTGGAGGAACGGAAAAAACAAAATACTATGTGAGTGCAGGCATTTTAGATCAAGATGGTATAGTTAAAAATATTAGTTATAAAAGATATAATATCCGCTCGAATATTGATGCCACAATTGCTGACAATTTTAACCTGTCGTTGAATCTCGGAGGATTTTATGAAGATAGAAATTGGCCTGGAATAAGCATGTCGCCACAAGCCTATATGAATCCGATTGAGCAGGCGATTAATGCTATTCCGATTATTAAACCTAAATACCAGGGTGAATATACTGGTTGGTCAGAAAATGGGGCTATCATTGAAAGTCCTTTGGCATGTCTGGAAAACGGAGGGTTTCAGAAAATGCAACGTTGGCAATTTGAAGGAAGTGCAAAACTTGAATATGATTTTTCTCGAATAAAACCACTTAAAGGGTTGAAATTTGGGATATTCTATAGCTATGACTACGGTAATACTGCAAACCGTAATTTTCTGAATTCTTATAAAGTGATGACGTACAATAAAGCAACAAAATCCATATCAATGGGACGCGCTTCTGGTACAATCGAAGGTGGAACCTATGATAAGTCTATGTCGCTTGGTTATTCCTACATACTGCGTCCTTCAATAGAGTATAGTCGATTATTCGGCAAGCATAACCTTAATGCAATTTTGCTTTTAGAAGAAAATAAATCAAATAGCAGTACAATGACCGGACGTAAATCTGGATACATGTTCTCCGATCCGATAGATATTACCTGGGGAACAACTTATCCATCCGGGGTTGATCCCGTTACCGGAACTATGGGTCATACATCCTCTCGTGGGTATGCCGGACGTTTGAGTTACGGATTCGACAATCGGTATCTGGCCGAATTTACGTTTCGCTATGATGGAACTTATATTTTTGCGCCAGAAAATCGCTGGGGGTTTTTCCCTTCTATTGCACTGGGCTGGCTTGTTTCAGAGGAAAAGTTTTTCCAAAGACTTAGTGCTGGAAGTATAAGCTATTTAAAAATCAAAGCTTCTTATGGAGAATCAGGAAGTAACGATGTAGATCCGTATTTATGGGCATCTTCATATGGAATAACGTCATCTCCTTCCTATGTGTTCGGAGGAAATGCTTCAAAATCGGTTTATACACTCAATAGCATAATCTCCGATCTTACATGGTCACGGATTCAGAACTATAATATTGGACTTGATTTGAACATGTGGCATGGCCTTCTGGGGATGGAATTCGACTATTTTTATAAAGTGACAAGTGATATTCTTGAAGCTCAGGGCGGAAATATGCCCCTATCCCTAGGTGGAAACTACTCATCAGTAGCCAATTCAGGAAAGGTTGACAATCGCGGATTTGAACTACTTCTGAAGCATAATAATAAGATAAATGAGGATTGGAACTATTCTTTGGTAGGTAGTCTGGCCTGGGCAAAAAATAAGGTATTATCACGTCAAATCGGTGAAGGTGTCCCATGGAATCGTAATGAAATAGGTCGTTCTATCGGTATTATTTACGGATATGATGCAATTGGCCTGTATCAAACTCAGGCACAATTAGACAATTCGCCTGCAGCTCCATCCGGGACAAAAAATTTGGGGGATCTCATTTATAAAGATTTCAATGGAGACGGTCGGATCGATCAGAACGATTTTGTGAAGATTGGACGTGGAACCATGCCACAACTTAATTTTTCCCTATCAATGAACACTTCCTATAAAAATTTCTATCTAACCGCATTGTGGCAAGGAGTGGCTTTGTGTGATTATCAGTTAAGTGCGGCATACAATAGTGGCATTTATGATAATACAGCATTTACCCGTCCATTTTATAATAATGGCAATGCTCCATATTACCTTGTTGAAAATACCTGGACGACAGAAAATACAAATGCAAAGTATCCGCGTTTGAGTACAATTGCTAATGGGAATAATGCATGGCCGTCTTCCTGGTGGGTTATCGATGGATCTTATCTGCGTTTAAAAAATCTTCAATTAGGCTATAATTTGCCCAATGCATTACTTAATAGGTTGAATATTGGCCTGAGCCGTTTGAATGTATATGTGGCTGGAACCAATCTATTAACTTTTAGCAATTTTAAGTATGTTGATCCTGAGATGCCAAGTGTGAATAACGGATATTATCCGCAGCAAAAAACATACAGTGTTGGCTTAAATGTAACCTTTTAACAGAACTTAGAAAATGAAAAATTTATATTCACTGATGGGTGCGGTTGCGATGTTAGTTATGACATCGTGTACTGATCTTGATCTCGATGCTACTGATCGGGTTTCGGGTGCTGCGGTATGGGAAAGCGAAGAAACTGTTGACGCTTATGCCTCCGGTTTATATGCCCATATGCGAGATGCATCTGAATTGTACTCAAATAATTTGACTGACTGTTATTCTGATATCTTAAAGTCAACCTCATGGGACCAATATAATCATGAATACAATAAAGCTCTGTTACAAGTTGACTATTTTACATCAACAAATGCGGGTTCTTTAGATAAATGGGGTAATTACGATCGAATTAAGCGACAAAATGAATTTCTTTTAGATGCGCCAACAAAGGGGGCTCATTTAGGCAATGATTTTATAAAAGTTAGAATCGCTGAAGCTAGGTTTATAAGAGCTTTTGCTTATTTCCAGATGGCTCGGGTATATGGTGGTGTTGTAATCCGTGACGAGACCGATGGTTTGGATGGTCGGAAAGAAAAAGATAAAGCAAGGGCAACTGAGGCTGAAACCTGGGATTTCATAATTAACGATTTACAGCTTGCAGCTCCGGATTTGCCGATAAAATGGGATAGTAAATGGACTGGTCGGGCAACGAAAGCCGCCGCTTATGGATTATTAAGCCGTTGTGCTTTATATGCTAAAAAATGGGATGTAGCTATTGAAGCTGCAAAAAAAACCAAAACAGCTGGTGCAAAATTGATTACAAGTTCTTATGCTGATGTATTTACGACTCCCTTAGAGTCAAATAGTGAAGTATTATTTGCAGTTAATTTTGTTGATCCTATTGTTCATAATTTCGATCGCTATTATCGACCCAGTGGAGATGTCGATGTTTATTCGGCAGCTGTACCAACGAGTGAACTAGTCGACAGTTATGAAATGGCTGATGGAAAATCGTTTAGCTGGGCTACTTACGGAACTAACCCATATTCAGGTCGAGAACCTCGTTTTTACGCCTCAATCTTATACAATGGCGCAAAATGGGAAGGCCGGACTATTGAATCATACGTTGGAGGATCCGATGGTTTTCTTGAATGGAAACCAGCAGGAGCAACGACGAGTACTGTTACAGGGTATTATATCCGCAAATATTTGCAGGAAGGCAACGATTATTTGAAAAATCAAAGTACTCAATTTGATGTGATTGTCCGTTATTCTGAAGTATTGCTAAATCTGGCTGAAACTCTGGCCGAAAAGGATTTTTCTTTAAACAAAGCTGAAGCTCTGGCTGCATTAAATGAAGTGCGTAATCGGGTAGGATTACCTGGAATAACTGAAGCGCAGGCTACCGATAAAGACAGTTTTATGTCTTTTGTTCGCCATGAAAGAATGGTTGAGTTAGCTTTTGAAGGATTTCGTTACTGGGATTTACGTCGTTGGAGACTTGCCGAGAGTGCCATTAATGGCAAAACTGCTCATGGTGTGAAGATTACCAAAAATTCAGATAATACGTTCAGCTACGAAAAAGTCGACTGTGATGGTGGGCTTACCCGTTATTTTGATTCGAAATATTATCTCATGTCCATTCCTGAGAGTGAAAGGTTAAATAATGCACTTATTGGCAGTAATAATCCAGGATGGTAATTTTATAAATCTTAAACAAAGAGAAAAATGAAAATATACAAACTCATATTAGTTTCTTTTTTGACACTAATAACTTTTGTTCCTTATTCATGCCAGAAAGAAGATGAAAGGTATATCCATACGGATACAACTATCTCAGCTATTTATGTCCGTGATAAGGTTGGAGGTGCCTATGTAGAAGGCACTCTTCAAGGAAATAGCGAAATTATCTTTAACATTCCATTGGCAAAGAAAGAAGACCTGAATATTTCCAATATTCTTATCTATGCTAATATTCCTGTATCTGCAAATGTTTCTCCGAGCCTTGCTGGTCGTCACGACCTTTCTTCTCCGAAGGTATTTACGGTTACCAATGATAACAATGTTCCTCGTGCATATACATTACGGGCAGTATATTTAGATTATTAATTAACAATACATTTAATGTTGAAAGAAATGAAATTATATCTAAAAATATTAGGCACTTTGTTATTGGGAGAATTGTTGTTACTTTTTAGTTCATGTTCTCAAAAAGATAATTATACCAATGAAAACGATGTCCTCTCATTTTCTCTTACGGTTAATGGAGAACAAAAAACAGGTATAAAAACAGAACTAGGTGACACAATTAAGTTTAAAATGGCTCCTGGATTCGACGCTGAGATGCTGAAAGGATTAACTCCATCCATATACATTTCCGGGTACTCAACTATTTCACCATTGCCAAGTGAACCTCAGAATTTCAATGAACCCGTGAAATATACAGTTACAGCTCAGGACGGAACGGTTCATGACTGGATAATTAAGTGGTCGTATGGAGATCGAATTAAAGATGGCAATGGCGGAGGTGCTACTATTCCATTGTGGTACAAGACTCCGGCTGAACTAGGCATTAATACCACTGGTCTTGAAAGTTCCATAGGAGTTTGCGGTGATTATCTCGTTTTTTCCCGCAGTAACAAAACGGTGAATAAGAATACAGGGGTTCCAACAGATAAATTGCTGAACGTAACCGGAGTTCCTGGTCAAATTTATTTTCTTGCTAATGATGACAAAGGAAATCTGATAGGAAGTACACTTCCTGCTATCTCCAGTGGTAAATTCAACGTATACAAATGGACTTCTATTGATGCAGCTCCGCAACTGATTTATACAGAAAACTATACTTCCGGAGCAATGCCTGGTCGTAAGCTTGATGTTGCCGGTGATGTTAACGGCACCGCAATCTTTTCCACGAACTTGTATGAAGCCGGAAAATCGACTGGAAAAATTCGTCGTTGGAAAATTACTGGCGGAGGTGCACCTACCGAAATAAGTAGTGTTGTCGTTCCTATTGGAGAAGAATATCCGGCTACGGCTACGGCCATAGCATGGCAGTCTTTTGCAATGTCGGCTCCTGATGAGAACGCCCGGTTTTATACAACAGTTCCAGCCTTACTCTGGGGAACTATTTATTCTGGGATCGTTGTAAAATATGGAACTCCCGACAATGTGAGTGTACTAAGTAAATTCAGAGGAAGTTTTGTTCAGGATGATGGTTCTGCTGGTGGCGGTTACTGGGGAAACATTATTCACGGACATGTTTCTGCATTTAACTTCAATGGCAAAACATATATTGGTGCCTGTGGTTTCTCATGGTCCAGATATTCATATTGCGTTGTTGCTGATGATGACCTCTTCCCTAGTTGTATTGGAAAGAACATCGGATATTGGTATGGAGAAATTCCATATGCTTCGGGTATTGGTAACGGAACTTCGTCAATAACAGTAAGTAACGAAAACAACAATGACATGCTAATTTATGTGTATGTTGAAGGTGGCGGAGTCGCTTGTGGAAAAATGACTCGTTACGAAAGGTAATACTTGTTTATGAAGATTAGTCTCTGCCAGATAGAGTGAGACTAATCTTCATACATTCTAAATTGGAAAGTAATTGAACCCATTTAATCAATGATAATATATTGAAATGAAAGAGATTCTATGCATTATATTTATGGTAGTATTACTGTTTCCGGCATGCAGTAAAGATCATACGGCAAACGGTGGAAATATCTATGATAATCCTTCCGGAGGAGGAACTACACCAGAAACAGGGAAGCCAGAAAAAGTAAAAATGTTGTGGTTTGATGGGGAAGCAAATTTCCAGCTTTTCTCACAAAAAAGTAACATAACTACCTACCTCGACTTAGCAAAAAAAACTGGATTTAATACAATCGTTGTAGATGTACGCCCGGTTCAGGGAGATGTTCTGTATAAAAGTAAACTTATGCCAGAGCTGACTACAATTAATGGGTATACAGTAATCCGGGATTGGGATTATTTACAATATTTTGTGGACGAGGCACATAAGCGTAGTTTAAAAGTTGTGGCAGATGCAACAATATTTACGGCAGGATTACTTCAGTCACGGGACGGAATGGCTTTTCGTTCTAATGAATGGGATGACGCGGTGAGTACGATATATACGGCAAACGGGACTCTTATCAGTGGTAAGAATAACCCGAGCAAGACTGAAGCTACTGTATTTCTGAATCCTGTTTTGCCAAAGGTTCAGGATTTTGTTTTAAAGTATATAAGCGAGATTGTTTCTAATTATAATATTGATGGGTTTAATCTGGATTATTGTCGCTATTCTGACTATACAACCGATTTTTCTGAGGCATCTCGTGTTGCTTTCTCCAAGTATATTGGAACTGATGTTGCTAATTTCCCTGCCAGTATTTTTACCTATAATCCTGATGGGACTCGTAATCCCGGAAAGTATTACAAACAATGGTGGGAGTTTCGCTCCATGACTATACACGATTTTGTTGCCAAAGCGAAAAAGACCATTCATGATATTAAGCCAAAAGTAAAACTATACTATTGGGCAGCATCATGGTTTGGCAATCGTTATGAAGTTGGACAGGACTGGGGTAGCAAGACCTATACAAATTTTGATTCCTCCTGGGCAACCAGTAACTATCATAATGCCGGATTTGCAGATGAACTTGATGTTTTTCTCTTGGGTTCCTATCTTAACAGAGTGTATGGACTGGACGACAATGAATCGATTGAATATGCCATATCCAATGGGAAAAAGATCATAAATGGAGCTTGTCCCATGTATGGAACGATTGCAGCCGGTAACCACAAGGATACTCCAGATACGAATTCGAATATTGAGAATGCCGTTTATATATGTTTAAGAGATACTCCAGGCTTAATGGTTTTTGACATCGTACAAGTCATACAATTTGACTTGTGGAATGGCATCAAAAGAGGTATTGATAGAGCCGAGAAAGAGTATAATAAGTGATAAATAACGTGAGCCTGATCCAATCGGGCTCACGTTATTTTAGTTTTCCTTTCGTCCAAAAATCTGCCGAAAACTATCGGTATAGGACTTCAAATGGAGCTTGTACCATTGGGGACTTGTCAGACTCCGGAAAACGTGTCGTCGTATTTGTTTGCTGTAGAATACTCCGGCCGCATTGCATATATATCCATTCCAGATTCGTGACCAGAGGTATTTGGAGACC
>Ga0302296_1002419_pt1 | contig 12594 bp, 7 predicted proteins | sample III_Fen_N3_1_FD_194546 | JGI IMG/M metagenome (GOLD analysis project Ga0302296, IMG submission 194546) | Peat permafrost microbial communities from Stordalen Mire near Abisko, Sweden - III_Fen_N3_1 | ecosystem: Environmental > Terrestrial > Soil > Wetlands > Permafrost | place: Sweden: Abisko... | reverse complement strand
CACCGCCAAAAGGCTTCCATCTTTTGTACAGCATTCTTCCCGCTTTCACGGGGTTGATTCAAGACACACACGTAGGAAGCTACACGCAGGGGCGGATTGCGGGCGATTTCCTGTCAAGCCGAAAAACTGCCTGAGCGGAAAGATGCCCACCGAAAACCACCGCTGCCGCACTTGACGGGTAGCTGAAGTTATGTGCTGTTTGCCTTTTCTTGTCATAAAAGAACTTTACAAAGTTTTTCATTCAGATAAAAAAATACTTATCCACATTAAGATGATTGGTAGAAACATTGATATTGAAAAGTAGGCAACAAAAAGTCTCCCATTACAATAGGGATATCTCTCCAATAATTTCTCATACCTCTTACCGCGAAATATCAATAAATAATTTACAATAAAACATGGTGATATAAATAAAACCAAAATAGTAATGATGTTATTCTCGTAATTTGAAAGGAAAGGAATCTCGAGTTTATAAAAATAATAACTTAAAATATGCTTCTGCAAGATTGACATTAATAAAGCAAGATTAAATGTCATTGAAATAGTCATAAATATTAAACTCTTTGACTTCCAGTTATTTTTGTTTATCTCCTTTGACCTTAGTCTAACGATAAAATCTACCCAAATCCGATAATATAATCCCATTATTTAAATCTCAAGTAATTACTGTCACGCTGCAAATTAAATAGCACATAACGTAGGAAGCTACACGCAGGGGCGGACTGCGGGCGATTTCCTGTCAAGCCGAAAAGCAGCCCGAGCGGAAAGATACACACCGAAAACCACTGCTGCCGCACTTGCCGGGTAGCTGATGTTAGGTGCTGGCCTTCAATTCCTCCATTAGTTTACATATCAAATATAGAGTATTTTGTCAAGTTAAAATCTTGTCTACGCATTTTATTTTTAAGTCAAGGCACAAATGCTGTTTGGGGTTTTAATTTTTTGAGGGAGGGGGTTTTAAAACCTTTCAAGTTGCTGAAATGTACCCTCGCGGGAGGGAAAAAAGGCAAGCTCTTTTGCAATTTTTTCTATTGCAAATGTGCTTGACTTTGTGCGGGGGCTTGCTATGTCATACGCAACCGTTGTTTTATGTCCTTTGATTGTCTGTCGTTTATGAGAAATGAACGATTGCATTAAAGAAATATACGATTGTCATACAGAAATGAGCGATTGCACCAAAGAAAAATGAAATAGTTGGTGTGAAATACGGAATTTGGTCAAAGAAATCAACATTTTAGCTAAATAAAAACGAGATTATTGAAAAGAAATTCATAATTTGCACATAGAAAAACGGGTTTTATGTATGGAAATCCAATGTTAGGTTGAAGAAATCCTCAATTGTGTACGAGAAAGCCATTATTGGCGTTATGGGAAGAGGATTAAGGGGTTAGGAATTGATTGTTCCATCAGAGAAATCCAGTATTATGAGGGATTAATGATGTGTCATTTAATATTAACTCTTAAAATTTTCAATTATGAACACAAATCAAGAAGACAAATTTAGTATGTATTATGCAGTTAAGAATGTTTGCGAACTGTATCAAGACTCATGGGTTTCCAATGCTGTGTTTGCAGCAACGTACAACCTATGGAGTGAGAAAATCCCGTTGATTGAGTCAAACAGGGATGCCCAGACCCTTCAAACAACTGGTATCACCACAGACAAAGGTGCAAAACGCACAGCGATGACCGACAAAGCTTTGTTTATAGAAAACAGGTTGCAATCGTATGCCAACGTGACGAACAACCCTGAACTGTTTGAAAGTATAAAATATTCTGCTTCGGATTTGAAAAAAGCTCGTGATACTGATGTTGTGGGAATTTGCAATACCATACTTGCCAAGGCAATAGCCAATGCTGCTGATATTGAAACTTATGGTGTTCCTTCTGAAATGATTGCTGAATTACAAAATGCAATCGCCGCTTATTCAGAAACGCTTGCAAAGCCCAAGGTTGCCAAATCGCAAACGAAAACAGCAACAGAAAACCTTACGAAATTTTTTAAAGAGGCTGATGATATTTTAACCAAGCGCATGGATTTAGATATTGAGCTTTTTAAGGCAGCGATGCCCGAATTTTACAGCCAGTACAAAACTGCACGTATAATTATTGCGACTGGTGGGAGTACAACATCTGTTTTAGGAAATGTTACCATGGCTGGGAGCGGCGAACCAATTAAAGGGGTTACTTTCAGCTTTAACACTGAAAACAGTGGAATGATGAAAGCTGCCGGAGCAGATACAGCGAAACCGATTGTAAAGAAAAGTGCTGAAAAAGGCAATTTCAGGACAAACCTGCCTGAAGGTATCTATAATGTTGTTGTTACGAAAATCGGATTTAAAGAACAGGTCTTGACCATTACTGTTGCAAATGGCGAGACAACGAATTTGAAAGTGGAACTTGAAAAAGTATAGCAATAAAATTAACAGAGCCGGATTTATCCGGCTTTGTTCGTTTAATGAAAGCACAATTTATAATTGAATCCCTTCACTTTCGTTTAATTTCAAATAAACACTTTTCATTAAAAGTTCCTTAACTACTCCGCCAAAAGCTTTATTTTCTAGTATTTTTTCAAATATGTCTTGGTTTTGATCCATTCTCTCAATTAGTTTGGTCAAGAATAAATCCTCAAATGCATATTTGAAAGTATCTATTTTATTGGCTTGGGCTTGTTCTTTTAATTTTTCATCCAGAATCAAGTCCGCTTCCATTTGGTCAAAAAATAATTTATCGGCTTCAGTGAAATCAGTTCCGAAACGGTTATTTAAAACGTTTATAATTTCGGATAATGGAGCTTTTTCTTCTTTAGCTCTTTTAATTCCTGCTTCTGTCAAGCCGTCAAGTTCTCCATCATCTTTTTGTAATTCAATGGAACCGTCTTTGATTTTTTCTAAACGGTAATACTCCATTGCCAATTCATTTGTCAATTGCAAACTTTCCGACAAATCACGCTTTGGCAATTTAGTTTGCAACAGTTTTGCATACGCATAAAACTTTTCAAAATCTGAATCGGAGAATGGCATTATTTGAGAAAGGAAAGAATAAAGATTGCACCATGTACGTAATCCCTTTTTGAATTCGTCTTTTATTTCCTCTGTTTCTAATGCTTTAAATCGGTCAACAGCAGGGTCGATATAGGCGTAAAGTGTCGATTGGTCTTTTACAGAAAGACGGTACATCGGCTTAAAATACACATTTGCAAATGCTTCAATTTCTGATTGCCAGTATACTTGTTTCTCATCTAATTTTCCTTTTAAATCGTACAAGTGGTTTGGGTCTGGATTTTCTGAAACACTTGTTCTTTGATAATAAGGCTGAAATGACGCTAAAATGACTTCTCTGTCGTTCACAAAATCCAACACAAAAGTATCTTCTTTACCAGGGCTTGTGCGGTTTAAACGAGAGAGCGTTTGTACAGCTTTTACACCTGAAAGGGCTTTATCTACATACATTGTATGCAAAAGTGGTTGGTCAAAACCTGTTTGATATTTTTCGGCTACAATCAATATCTTGTAATCGTCCTGATTGAAGATTTTAGGCAATTCTTTTTCACCATAACCTGTTAATTCAGGTTCGGAGACTCCCTCTGGATAATCATCGTCCATTACTTTACCAGAAAAGGCTACCAAGACTTTTATATCATTGTAGTTTTTAGCTTTTATATAATTCTTGAATTCCACAAAATAGCGCTTGGCGTGAAGTCGAGAACCTGTTACAACCATAGCTTTGGCTTTGCCTCCAATCTTTTTGCAAACAATATTGTGAAAATGTTCAATTATTACTTCGGTTTTTTGCGCCAATTCGTGCGGATGCAATGAAACGAAACGCCCAATAGCCTTCGCAGCCTTCTTTTTGTTGAATTCGGGGTCTTCGCTTATTGCTTTGGTTAGTTTAAAATACCGTTCGTAGGTTGTATAATTGTCTAAGACGTCAAGAATAAATCCTTCTTCAATGGCTTGACGCATTGAATACAAATGAAATGGTTCTGGCTTTTCATCAGCGTTTAATTGACCAAATACACCCAGCGTTTTTGATTTTGGTGTTGCTGTAAAAGCAAAGAAAGAAATGTTTTGTTGCTGGCCTCTCGATTTACATGATTTCTCTACCTCTGTGTTTATTTCATCTTCTAAATCATAGTCTTCTGTATCTGTATTTTCATTTTCCACCAACGTTTTAGCCGCTAAAACTTCCTTCATTTTTTTACTGGCTTCGCCTCCTTGCGAACTATGAGCTTCGTCGATAATTACAGCATATTTACGGTCAGGAATATTGCCAACTTTATCGATCACAAAGGGAAATTTTTGTAAAGTGGTAATAATAATATGAGTTCCTGAAATTATTGCATTGGCTAATTGCGTGCTGTCTTGGTCAATCTTCTGAACTACACCTGTTTTGTGTTCAAATTGATAAATGGTATTTTGTAATTGCTGGTCAAGTACTCGACGATCTGTAATGACAATTACACTATCAAAAACACGCTCATCGTTTTGATTGTGTAAACTCGATAAGCGATAGGCAAGCCAAGCTATTGAATTACTTTTGCCCGATCCGGCAGAATGTTGTATCAAATAGTTTTTCCCTGCTCCGTTTATCTTAGCATCGAATGTTATTTTGCGTACACTATCTAATTGATGGTAACGGGGAAAAACCAGTTTTTCTTTTTTTTGGGTTTGCCCATCAAATTCGAATTCTTCAATTTGTAAGTGTACAAAACGATAGACAATATCCATCAAACTGTCTTTCACTAAAATATTCTCCCATAAGTATGCAGTTTTGTAACCATCCGGATTTTGTGGGTTGCCTTTACCGTTGTTACAACCTTTGTTAAAGGGAAGCCAATAAGTGCGTTCCGCATCAATTTTGGTTGCCATATATACTTCATCGGGGTCAACGGCAAAATGAACTATGGCTCGTTTTTTAAAGGCGAAAAGCAATTCTTTATTATCCCGAGTTGTTGCATACTGTTTTTTTGCATTGACAGAGGTTTGACCTGTAAAATGGTTTTTTAGTTCAAGCGTTGCAACTGGTAAACCGTTTAAACTAATTACAAGGTCAACCGAGTACTTGTTTTTATTGCTGTAATATACCTGCCGAATAACTTTTAATTGATTTTTACTGTAAAGTGCAATTGTCTCTTCATTTAAACCTGTTTCAGGCTTGAAAAAAGCCATACGGAATTTAACTCCATAGTCGGAAAAACCATTACGTAAAACATCTAAACTTCCCCGTAAATCCAGTTCTTTAAATAGACGTTGAATAATTCGATTATCGGCATCAGCACCATGTACTAAAGTAATTTTCTCCCATGCTTTCGGCTGTGTGTCTTGTAAAAATGCAATGACTTCATATTTAAACATACCCAACTCAGGGCTGTAATCGGGTGAATTGCCTTGAGTGTAATTACCGTGTAAAACCAGAGATTCTACAATAGCTGTTTCAAAAGTATTTTCAGTAATTATATTGCTCATTCAGCTTCCTCCTCTTGCTTTTCTGAAAACTTCACAAATTCGGAATAGGTTATTTCCTGAATTACCGTTTTTAAAATATGACGTTCTTTTTCCGATATATTTTCTTTTAACTTTCCTTCGGGATAACAGTCAGCAATTAAATCACTGAACATGCCGAAATTGTAATCTGCCAATTCGTTAAGTTTTTTTGGAACTTCCAAATCCATTAATTCGCAAGTATCGGGATTCAGATATTTAATCTTTGGTTTGTTGTAATCATTATATTCTCGCCCTTGAAAATAGGGTTTGCCCTGACTTGAAGGCCAAAGAATACCAAAAAACTCAGAACGGCCCGATTTATATACTTTGGCGATCTGCAAGCTGCCCCCAACTTCACGTATTGATTTTTCTAAAGCAATATCGCGCAAGACTGAAAGAGGCTCCATGTTTAACTTAGAATCGTATTTATCCTCTTCCATCAAGAGTCTTTTAAAACGGTCTTTTGCTTCTTTTTCAACGGCTTCTTCTGGGTCGCCCAAGAAAGTGTAAAAACGTGTTTTAGTGTCATCGCTGGTCAATTCTTTAAACAAAAAACCTTCGGCATCGCCCGAATAATATAAATGCCAAATACGGAAACTACTCGATTGCCAGCACCAACCGCCAAAAAGAAATTTTGCCCCGCTTCGCAATTCGTGAATGTCTTCGCCTTGAATTTCTGAAACAATGGTTTTAATTAGATTAGTAAACAAATCGGAAATGTAATTGAGTACCTCTGTGATATCGGTTTCGGGCTTGCTTAAATATGTGTTGAATTTAATGGACGATACCAAATTTAGAATTAATGGATAAGCACGGAACGTGCTGCCAGCAAAGCAAAGCAAACAATCTTTACGGGGCAATTCAAACAGTTTTATGCCATTGTCCCACTTTTCGCCACCAGTTAATGTGCTATCGGTAGCAAAAACTAATTCTTCGGTATTATTGGATTGCCTTATCCATGCTGTACAAAGTGTCATGCTTCAATTGTATTTAGTAATTTAATTTTGCCAGTTACAACTTCTGAAATTAAAGTGGTTCGGTACTCCTGTAAAAGTATAACTTGGTTGCGAAATTTTTCGATTATTACGTCGAACTGTTTGCACTCGGTTTCGATATAATCAATTATTTGTAATTGCTCTTCAATTGGTGGAACAGGAATTAGAGTCGATTTAATAATTTCAGTATTTAAATTTGGCTGGCCATTTCCTTTCATTTCTTCTCTATAAATATTAGTATGAGAAACAAAGTAATGATATAAGTAATCTCTTAATAAACAATCCCTAAATGATGTAAATGCAACAGAACCATCATTAATACATCCTTTAATTTTTGAAATCTTTGGCACTCCTAAAGTTGCACCACTATTTGAAAGAAGAAGGGTTTCCGGAAGGATAATTCTGCTTAGTTTGCTACCTTCTTCTGTTAGATATTCATCAGTTGAAACAATAAATTTACCAACTGCATTTGTAACCTCTTTAACTGTTATCCAAGGCATATAATCACCACAAAAGTATCTTGGGTCACCTGATGGTCTTGGACTACCACCACGAACAATAGTACTGCAATATCCGATTTTTTTAAGTGTCCAATGTTCTGGAATTTCACCTAACCATTCAATCTCCGAATCTTTAAATTTCACATTAAAGTCAAGACCTTTTGTAACGGCTTGGTTAATAATGGCCTGTTTTTCTTCTTCGTATAATGTAATGAGTTTTTGTTTGTTGGCAATGATATAGTCTATTTCGGTAGTTTTGTGATCGAGATAAATAGCTATGTTGGATTGTTCTTCAGAAGAGGGAACTAATATTATTGCCGAATTAAACTTATCTGTACCAAGACCGTATCTTGTAACGCCATTGGCAGATACTTCAAAATATGATTGCTGAAAACTGCACTGAAATTGTCTGAAAAGATACTCTCCTTTAATTTTTTTCGGTTTAATGTGAGTTAGGTGATAACCACAAACAACATTATCAAATGATTCTGCCACAAGTGCAGGAATACCAATATCATTAGCACTCTCTGAATCTTTAGTAAGAATAACATCACCTTTCTCCAAAATAAATTTACTTATTTGATCTTTTGAAGCAGTAGCCTTCATGAAATCTAATTTTCCACTTATGTAGTCGTTTTTATACACATCAACATAATTGCAAAGCAAAATTTCATCCTCATTCTCCTTACTCTTTTTATCAATATTACTTGGATTAGCATCTGCGCAATACTTTAACCTTTTCACGTCCCAATGTTCGGGAATTTCGCCAATCCATTCAATGCCTGAATCTTTATATTTTTCGTATCGTTCCATTATGATTTTTCTTGATTAAAACCTTCTTTCAAAATTTTTAAGAATGTTGCATTTCGTGCTTTTGCATCTTCAATAAAAGCATCAATGGAAAGAATATAAGTGCCGATAATATAAGGTTTTTCATCGTCAACCGATAAGTATATGGGTTCCTCTTTGTAGTAGAGAATATCTTTTGAAAACAATGGGGTATATTGACTATTTTTTAATGACAATTTAAATTCATCATTGAATTCTACAATTCCATAAAACCAAATTCTTTGAATTTTGTCAGGAAAATATTTCATCAATTTTGTTGCACGTTCTTTAAGCTGGCTAATAACCTCTTCTGTTTTTGCTAGTTTAATTCCACGCTTCTTTAACTCTACAATAACAACATCGGATTTGACTTTTTCATTCTCAATATTGTTTGAAAATATGATTGCTAAATCAGGCTTTCTGTTGTTTGTACTCGATGCTTCCTCTGCAAGTTCATCAATAACTTCTTTCATTGTTCTTTCACTTAAGGCTTTTGTAAATGTCATGTATTTATCATCCAAAAGCCATAAGTTATTAGTGTAAAAGCTAGTTATGTCATTATTGTCTTTTAAGATTGAACGTTTTGGTAGAATAAGATTGTGAATATCGGTTTCTGAATTTTCATGAGTAATTTCTTCAATTTTACCAATAATTTTTTCTCTGTAGAGTATATATTCCGTGAGAGTTCGAGAAGAAATCTCTAATGCTTTCTCATATTTTTCATCATTTAGCGAAGTTGCTTCTAAAATTTCTTTTTGATCTTTTATAAATTGTTTCTGTGCTTCTTCAATTGATTTTGATTTTGAAATAAAACCAATTTCTTCTTGATTAAAATAACCTAATAGATGAGGGTAATTTTTTGAAAGATTCTCTTTCGTTTGATTATTTCTTTCCTTTATTTGTGGCAACCTCAGTTCCAATATTTCAGAAATTTTCTTCCTAAACAGTTTTTTTAGAGTTTTAAAAAAAGGATCATCTTCTTTTAAAGTTTGTCTAGATGTGTCTGTTTTACCTCTTAAAGCAGTTGAGTAAAACAAAAATATTAATTCGTAACCAGCCGGGATGTTTTCATCTGAAATTACGTCAGTTAGATTGAAAGTTCTATCGTCAATACATAGTGCAGTGATTAATAACGAATCTGATGGCAACTCCTGTTTTATTATTGAAAATCGAACTTCTGATTCTTCAAAGAGAGGTATAAAACCCGAATCAATTATTTCAGTTTCTAACTCAGGAATGTCTTTATTTGTAATAGTTGTTTTCCGTGCTCCAATTACTTGGTTTTTATTGACATTCTTTACATCTAAATTAAATTCTATTTCAAAATTCTTTTGCTCCTTTTTTAGTAGATATAACTTGGGATAGAATTGTTGTAGTATATACTTTTTTAAAAATGTTGGAAATACATAATCGTATTTTGCCAGTTTCTTAGGATAGTACTTTTGAAATGTTAATATGGTTTCCTGTTGACTTATACCTGTCTCTGTTTCTTTTTTGTTTATTTTATCTTCATCGAAATTTACAGTAAAATCAAAATTTCTTTGTTTTGTGCCATACTTACTAAGAATGTTAATTTTCTCAAAGTAATGCAAATATACTAATCGACCTACACCTTTGTGTGTATCTTCATCAACCTCTAGGAGTTTGCAAAATTTATTAAACCTTTCTACAACAAAACCCTCCCCATTGTCATTTATTACAATTTTTAATGATTCAGGTTTATCTAAATCATCTATTGAAATATCAATTCTAATTTTAGAAGCATTTGCATCAAGTGAATTACAAATAGCCTCTTCAAAAACTAATGCTAAAGAATGATTAGCATAAAAGTGCCTTATTGCCTGTTTGATATTAATTTTCATGATTCAAGTACTGTTTTTTCAAGTTCAATTGTTTCTTCTTCCAAAGCCAAAATATCGGCTTTGATTTCGGCTAGCGAACGCAAATTTTTAAACTCGTAGAAATATTTGGTAAAATTGATTTCGTAACCCGTTTTTGTTTTGGTTTCATCAATCCAGGCATCAGGTACATGCGGTTTTACCTCACGGTCGAAATATTCCTTTATCGTTTGTGGCACAAGCTTGTCGTTTTCACCTTTTCGGAGGAAAGGGATGTTTTCATAATCCCGCAAACTTGAATCAGGTTTTGGTTTTCTTTTGTTATCTTTTTGTATTACTCCCTTTTCATTTCTCAAAGGTTGTTCAACAGTGATACGCAAATAACCGAAAAATTCTTTTGGGTAAATTTTACAGAATTCACCTTCGGTAAATTCGCCATAGATCTTTGTAATAAAACCAATTCCTTTGGTGTCACCGTTCTCCGGAATTTCTTTCCGTTTATTGCCCAAACTTCGAGGCATTCTTTGCCAAAAACGGTTTGGGTTTTGTCTAGTTTCTTCGTCCTTCGCACCGGTTGCGTTTATTAACTGTACCAAGCCTTTACGGTTCTCACTTTTTTTATTTGAGAGCACCCATATGTAAGTTGAAATACCCGTGTTGTAGAATAATTGGTCAGGCATCGCGATAACTGCTTCCAGCCAGTCATTCTCAATGATCCATTTTCGTATTTCACTTTCACCGCTTCCAGCTTGTCCTGTAAAAAGTGGAGAACCATTAAATACAATACCAATACGGCTTCCTTCGGGTTTCATTTTCGAAATCATGTGTTGAAGGAACAGCAGTGAACCATCGTTTATTCTTGGTAATCCCGCACCAAAACGACCGGCAAAACCTTTTTTCTCAGCTTCATCTGTTATAATTTTTTGTGCTTTTTTCCAGTCCACACCAAACGGAGGGTTTGAAAGCATGTAATCGAACCTTTCGTTTTCAAGTCCGTCAACTGTAAAAGTATTTCCAAACTTAATGTTTGAAGGATTTTGCCCTTTAATCATCATGTCCGATTTGCAAATGGCGTATGATTCTGGATTAATTTCCTGTCCGAATACTTCCATTTTCGCATCGGGGTTTTGCTCTTTAATGAATGTTTCACCCACTGAAAGCATTCCACCAGTCCCGCAAGCAGGGTCATAAAGGGTTTTTACAATTCCTTTTTTAAAAATGTCTTTTTCGTCAACAAACAACACGTTTACCATGAGTTTAATTACCTCTCGTGGAGTAAAGTGTTCCCCCGCAGTTTCGTTGGAAAGTTCAGAGAATTTGCGAATAAGTTCTTCAAATATATATCCCATTTCCATTGATGTCATTTCTGACAAATCAATGTCGGCAAAAGCTTCAACAATTTTAAAAAGCAAATCAGTTTTTGGGTCGTCCAGTCGGTCAATATGTGAATCAAAGTCGAAGTATTCAATAATCTCTCTAGCACCAGAAGAGAATCCGTTAATGAAGTTCCTCAGATTGGCAGCTACGTTATTTGGGTCTGCTTTTATTTTAGCAAAGTCGTAAAGGCTGCGATTGTGGAAATTTAGACCAGCAACTTTGTTTAAAGTAATATCTTTTGCACTATCAGAAAGCTTCTCAATTCTCGGCAAGTAGTCTAATACTTTTTGTTTTGTCGGAGTAATCACACAATCCAAACGCCTCAAAACTGTCATAGGAAGAATGATTTTTCCATAATCTGACTGTTTGTAATCTCCTCGTAATAAGTCGGCTACTTTCCAAATGAGGTTCGCCTTTTCTTTAAAATCAATCATTATTTAGTTTTTCTTTTTAAAACTCTCTAAAATAGAACATAAAATCAATAAAACGCATTGGTGGGTAGGGAAAATTGCAGCTCTTTTGAAAGCCTTTGGATTGAGCGTTGGCTTGTGGGGGCTTGCAAATGTGCTGCAATGTGCGTGGGCTGTTGATCGGAGCGTACCCTAATGCGCCCAAAAGGCGCAATGCGCGTGGGGTAAAAAAAATTAAAACCCCTTGCAGAGAGGTTTCCAAAAGCATTAATCCGATCTGTCTTTTTATTTTTAGTCATTGTCAAGTTTGCGATAAAGTGTCATAAGAGCGGCGTTTGGCTTGCACCTAACGTAGGAAGCTACACGCAGGGGCGGATTGCGGGCGATTTCCTGTCAAGCCGAAAAGCTGCTTGAGCGGAAAGATACCCACCGAAAACCACCGAACCCGCACTTGACGGGTAGCTGATGTTAACGCCATGTTGTTCTTTCTTAATTTTTTCATGTCTTTTGTTCAATGGCAGAGACGCTTCGCCACTTCAGTCCCAGTCGAACGGTCAAGTCCGTTTTGTCAAGGCACAAAAGTGTCGATTCGAATATTTTTTCCCTTCTTTTCATCTCCGTCTATATTTTTAAAACCAGATTCCGTCTCAAATGGTGAAAATGTGTCACCGGTGGATTCAGTGTCAAGTTGAGCTTGCCTGTCAATGAAACAAAACCTGTAAACTCCAATGACTTGTCACTCCAACAACTCAACTCCAAAACTTAACCACTCCAAAAACTTATCAACCTTTCAAATGGCTCAACTCTGTCGAACCTGCAAACCCTTTCAGACAACTACAAACCTCTTTTAAACCTGCACAACGTTTCAAAGCGCGACTACAATTGGCGTTAACGTAGGAAGCTACACGCAGGGGCGGATTGCGGGCGATTTCCTGTCAAGCCGAAAAGCAGCTTGAGCGGAAAGATACCAATCGCAAACCACTGCTGCCGGACTTGCGGGTAGCTGATGTTGTAGCCTAGTTGTTCTTTTCCCTTTACTTTTTTCATGTTTTTTATTCAGTGCAGGAGACGCTTCGCCGCTTCAGTCCCAGTCAAACGGTCAAGTCCGTTCGGTCAAAGCACAAAAGTGTCGATTCGAATATTGTTTATTTTCCCTACTT
>Ga0302296_1002417_pt1 | contig 12596 bp, 7 predicted proteins | sample III_Fen_N3_1_FD_194546 | JGI IMG/M metagenome (GOLD analysis project Ga0302296, IMG submission 194546) | Peat permafrost microbial communities from Stordalen Mire near Abisko, Sweden - III_Fen_N3_1 | ecosystem: Environmental > Terrestrial > Soil > Wetlands > Permafrost | place: Sweden: Abisko... | reverse complement strand
CCAGGGAGAATTCCTCTTTCAGAACAACGTCACTTATATCATTTTACTTTGGGGTGGATTAACAACTAATCTGATTTGGTGTACAATTCTCAATTATAGAAATAAAACGTTTGGTGATTATACAAACAAGAAGACACCATTATTGAACAACTACTTCTTTGCAGCCCTTGCTGGTACTGTGTGGTTTATGCAATTCTTCTTTTATGGTATGGGTGAGAGTAAACTTGGAAATGGTGCAAGCTCATGGATTCTGCACATGTCAACTATTATATTGACTGCAAATATGTGGGGTTTATACAATAAGGAATGGAAAGGCGTCTCAAAAAAGACGTTTAGAACATTCGTAATTGGAATCTCTGTAATTCTTTTGTCCGTTGCGATTGTTGGTATCGGAAATTCACTTGATAAATTCTGAGATGGAAAGATTTGCCTTTAAAATGAAGCTTAAACCTGGTTTCAAAGAGGAGTACAGGAAAAGACATGATGAAATCTGGCCTGAACTTGCAACTTTGATTCGTTCAACAGGCGTTTGCGACTACTCTATTTTTTGGGACGAAGAGAGTAATACTTTATTCGCCGTTCAAAAAGTGAGTGGTGAAGGTTCATCTCAGGATTTGGGAAGTAATCCGGTCGTTCAAAAATGGTGGGCATACATGGCTGATATCATGGAAACAAATGCTGACAAATCGCCGGTAACTATTCCGCTTGAAGAAGTGTTTTATTTGGAATAGCAAGGTGATTTATACATTTGATAATCTCAAAAGTGATATGGGATATTGAAAGCAAGTTGCCAACAGACAGATACCGGTTGCTTTTAAAACGAAATAATATTAAATTGAAAATATCATGAAGAAAGAGTTTGTTTTGCGCGCTTACGAGCTTGCAAAAGAGCAGTATGCTACTTTAGGCATCGATACTGATGCTGCCATTGCAAAGATGAAAGATGTGAAAATCAGTCTGCATTGCTGGCAAACAGATGATGTAGGCGGATTTGAAAAGCCAGACTCGACATTAGGTGGCGGTGGAATCCAGGTTACAGGTAATTATCCAGGCAAAGCACGTTCGGTTACCGAAATGAAAATGGATCTCGAAAAGGTGATGTCACTATTGCCAGGCAAACAACGTTTGAATCTTCATGCTATATATGGTGATTTTGAAGGACAATTTGTCGACCGTGATCAGATTGAAGTTAAACACTTTCAGAGTTGGATTGATTGGGCAAAGAAACAGGATATTGGACTTGACTTCAATCCTACTTGTTTTTCACATCCAAAATCAAATGATGGTTTTACACTATCAAGTAAAGATGAATCAATTCGTAAATTCTGGGTTGATCATGTTAAAAAGTGCCGTATTATTGCTGCGGAAATGGGAAAACAGTTAGGAACACCATGTGTCAATAATATATGGATTCCTGATGGTTCAAAAGATATGCCTGTTGATCGTGGCGGTCATCGTGCCATTCTGAAGAAATCGCTTGACGAGATCTTCGAAGTCACTTACCCAAAAGAATACCTCAAAGATGCCATTGAATGCAAACTTTTTGGAATTGGATCCGAGGCAATGGTTGTTGGATCGCATGAATTTTATATGGGATATGCGATAAAGAACAATAAATTGTTGTGTCTCGATAATGGACATTTTCATCCGACAGAACAAATAGGCGATAAAATTTCTTCATGTCTTCTTTATGTAGACGAACTTTTGTTGCACGTCACACGTGGCGTAAGATGGGATAGTGATCACGTAGTAACATTGAATGACGAAATCATGCTGATCGCGCAGGAGGTCATTCGTTGCAATGCTTTGGATCGTGTAAATATCGGACTTGACTATTTTGATGGAAGTTTAAACAGGATTGGGGCTTATGTTGTAGGTACAAGAGCTGCACAACAGGCATTCCTGCTCGCATTACTCGAACCTTTGGCTATTATTAAAAAATATGAAGAGCAAGGAAAGAACTTCGAAAGACTTGCTTATCTTGAAGGAATGAAAACGATGCTGTTCGGAGCTGTTTACGATAAATATTGCCTCGACAATCATGTACTATCAGGCATTGACTATATTGCGGAAATACAAAAGTACGAAACAGAAGTTTTGAGTAACAGGTAGTTTTTGTTAAGATTAGTAATAGGTTTATAAGTCCGGCTTTCAGCTTTTGAGGAGTCGGACTCTTTTTTTATGTCGGTTGAATCCTAAGAAATGCTAAATCAAATTTGTTTTAGTTAAATTTTTATTACAAAATGATTACATTAGAAACTGGCGAAAATGAGCCGGATAGTTTTTAATCTACTGATTATTAATTTAAAAAATAACTTATAAAAATCTATTCTTCGTTTAAAATGTTAAAATAACTTTAGTTGAAATGTATTTTTTCTGAAACACCAATGTAACCTTAAACAATCAATTTTGTCGACAAATAATCTGAAGGAATTTGTGTTGGTTTCTTGTCAAAATTGAATTATTAAAGTTTAAGTATTTATGAAACAAAAAAAAATTATTTTTCTGCTTAAAAGAAAATGGACATGTATAATCATCTTACTGGTTCATCTGATGGTGTTTTCGACCATCGAGGGTTTTGCGCAACAGAAGGCAATAACCGGGAAAATTTCTGATCAATCCGGGCAACTGATTCCTGGGGCTACAGTTATTGTGAAAGGTACTTCAACCGGAACTGTAACCGATAATACAGGTAAGTTTACCTTAGCAAATGTCACTGATAAAAGTATTTTGGTCTTTTCGTTCATTGGAATGAGACCACAGGAAGTTACAGTTGGAAATAAAACTGAGTTTACGATTGTTTTGGTTGAAGAAATGGTCGGACTTGAGGAAGTTGTGGTGGTTGGGTATGGTGTTCAGAAGAAATTGAATTTAACGGCTGCGGTAGACCAGGTAACAAACGAAACGTTGGAGAACAGATCATTGCCTAATCTTACCCAGGGTCTTCAGGGTGTGATGCCCAACTTAAATATCAAACTGATGGATGGGAGACCTAATCAGGCTCCAAGTTACAATATCAGGGGAACAACTTCAATCGGGCAAGGTGGTAGCGCTTTAATACTTATTGATGGTGTTGAAGGAGACCCAAGCCTGATAAATCCGAATGATGTTGAAAGCGTGTCGATTCTTAAGGATGCAGCTTCATCTTCAATCTACGGAGCAAGAGGTGTATTTGGTGTTGTTCTAATTACGACCAAAAGGCCAACTAAAGGGCGGACCAATGTTACTTATTCAACAAGTGTTTCAATAAAAAGCCCGATTGAAATGCCTGAATTCGTAACTGATGGATATACTTACGCAAAGATGTTTTCAGAAGCATTTGTTAACGGAGATGGTTCTTTTCCTCAGAACGTAAATAAAACTTTGAAATTTTCTCAGGCTTACCTTGATGAGTTTAAAAAGAGATCAGAGTCTGGGGTACCGTATAAAACAGTGGAGATTGATCCTGTTACAGGCGAATATGTTTATTACGGCAGCACTGACTGGTACGGCGAATTATATAAGAAAAATACAACTGCACAGGAGCATAACATTTCGGTGTCGGGTAGCGGAGAGAAGGCATCTTATCTGATATCGGGTCGCTATTTAAAACAGGATGGATTGTTCCGTTATAATACAGACGATTACGCAACGAAAAACTTTCGTGCTAAAGGATCCATACAAGTATTTCCATGGTTAGAAGTTGATAATAATGCCGACTATTCCGAAATGACCTATCACACCCCAATTAATGTTGGTGAAGGAAGTGGGATCTGGCGAAATATTGGTGATGAGGGGCATCCAAGTGGTACGATGTTCAACCCGGATGGCACATTGACAATGGTGGCTGCTTATACTGTTGGCGATTACTGGTATGGCAAAAATGGGATAGATACTGATAGAAAAGTATTTAAAAATACAAGCGGATTTACCGCTAAGTTTTTGAATAATAAGTTTAGAATAAAAGGTGATTTCACATTTAGAAACACCAATAATAACACAACTCAAAAACGAGTTCCAGTTCCATATAGCTCTAAGCCTGGTGTTATCGCATATGTCGGAACGACTACGAATGATCTACAGTTTGATAATAGAGAAACTCAATATCTTGCAACAAATCTATATGGTGAATATGAAAATACGTTTAAAGATTCCCATTATTTTAAGTTTATGGCTGGTTATAATTACGAAGAATCAACATATAAAAGACTTTCTGTCCAACGGAATGGTCTTATTTATGAAGATGCCAGTGATATTAACCTTGCACTGGGACAGTCAATCGCAACAGGTGGTGGCTGGGAAAAGTGGAATATTTTAGGAGGTTTTTCAAGGTTGAACTATTCATATAAAGAAAGATATTTGATTGAAGCGAATGCACGATATGATGGATCTTCAAAATTTCCGGCAAATCAGCGATATGCATTTTTCCCTTCGGTATCGGGAGGATGGCGTATTTCGAAAGAACCATTCTGGAATGTTTCTCCTAAGCTTTTCTCCGATGTTAAGATCAGAGCTTCATATGGTTCATTAGGAAACGGGAACATTGGTTCTTATGTGTATCAGGAACAATTCTCCATAGCACAATCCTCCTATATTTTGAATGGAATCAGACCTCAATATACGAAAAATCCCACTGTTCTACCCGATGGAATAACATGGGAGACTTCTACTACCACTGATATTGGACTTGACTTTGCCATGTTGTCTGATCGGCTAAGATTTGTTGGTGATATATATAACCGTAATACCAGCGACATGTATACAATAGGACTAACGCTTCCTGCAGTTTTTGGTGCTACTCCACCAAAGGGAAATTATGCTGATCTGGAGACCAAAGGTTGGGAATTAACGCTATCATGGAGAGATAAGTTTAATGTTTTATCACAACCTTTTAGTTACAATGTGAGATTTACATTAGCTGATAATAAATCTGTTATAAAGAAATATAATAATCCTGACAAGATGCTTTCGGATTATTACGAAGGACAGGTTATCGGCGAAATATGGGGCTATACAACGGAAGGTTTTTTTGTTGATGCCAATGATGTTGCAACTCATGCAAAGCAGAGTCCTCAAATGAGAGCATCTCCTACGAACGTATGGTTTCCCGGCGATATCAAGTTCAAAGATCTAAATAATGATGGTTTTATCAATGTAGGCACTAACAGAGTATCGGATCCCGGTGACCGGAAAATAATTGGTAACAGTGCTCCCCGGTATACTTATGGAATAAGTTTGGGCGCAGAATGGAAAAACTTCTTTTTTTCTTCATTTTTCCAGGGAGTTGCAAAACAGGATTGGTATCCAAGTGTCGAAGCAGAATCTTTCTGGGGACAATACAACAGGCCTTATAACAATGTTCCCCTGTTTCATCTTGGGAATATGTGGACACCAGAAAATACGGATGCTTATTTTCCAAGAACGATGTCTCGTGCTGCATCGAGTAATACTTCCAGGGAACTTGGTGTATCTCAAACGAAATACTTACAGAATGTAGCCTATATAAGGTTGAAAAATATTCAGATTGGGTATAATTTACCGAAGAAGTTGATTTCAAAAGTCGGCGCAAGTGATGTAAAGATTTTCGTTTCGGGTGAAAACCTTTGGGCCTACTCACCATTGTATAAACTGACCAGACAAATTGATGTTGAGAACACTACCCGGTCTGATGAGACATTGGGTTCAAGCAGTAATTCAGGTGATGGCTATAACTATCCTATGTTAAAAAGCATGTCTTTTGGCTTAAGTGTCGCATTTTAACCTTATCATTTAAAAACTACAGTTATGAAACGAGCATATTCGCAAAATATATACACGGATGAGAATCGACTAAGGCGAGATCTCCCAATGAATTTCAGAAGAATATTGACAAGCCGGAACAAGGTATCTGTTCTGAAAAAAATAAATTGTTCTATGATGAAAATGTCATATCTATGGCTTATCCTTTTAAGCTTCTTTCTTGTTCGTTGCGATTTGGAACAGTTTCCGGAGTCTACCACCTCAAAATCCGCCGTGTTTGGTAGCGAACAGGGATTGCAATTGTATGCGAACTCCTTTTATTCTATTTTGCCTGGACGTGCCACAAATCTTGATGCAATGTCCGATTATTTGGCCGTTAAATCTGTCAACTCATTTGTACAGGAAGGTTCTTTTGCACCAACATTGAGTTCTGGATGGGAATGGACAGATTTGAGAAATATCAACTATTTTATTGAGAATTGTAATGATCCGTTAATTCCAATTGATGTCAGGAAAAACTACATTGGTATAGCAAAATTTTTCAGAGCTTACTTTTATGTTGAAAAAGTTAAAAGATTTGGAAATGTGCCCTGGGTTGGAAAATCGCTTGGTGTAGCTGATCCAATTTTATTTGGTTCGCGTGATCCGCGTGCTTTGGTAATGGATTCTGTCCTTGCTGATATTGATTATGCCTGTGCCAATATTAAATCGACAACTGATGCTTCACGAAGTTTGATCACGAAGTATATCGCTTATGCCTTTAAAGCGAGGTTATGTCTTTTTGAAGGAACCTTTCGGAAATACCATACGGAATTGGGTCTTGAAGGGACTGCCTCCGCATGGCTTAATAATGCTGTAACCTCCTCGAAAGAAGTAATGGATAAAGGTGGATTCTCAATCTATACCACTGGAGGTGCGGGAAAATCATACCGTACCGTATTTACAAATCCGTTACCTGTTGGTGAAGTAATGCTTGCCTCTATTTGTGATCTTACCTTAACAATTCTAAACGATGCAAACTGGTATTGGACCAGTGGTACTTATGGTGATAAAGCGAGTTTTACCAGGACCTTTATCAATACTTACCTGAATCTTGATGGCACACCATTTACAAACAATTCAGCCTATACAACCATGCTGTTTAAGGATGAAGTGAAGAACAGGGATTTAAGGCTTAAGCAGACCATTCGATTAGGAGATTACAAAAGAATCAGCGGAGGAGTGCAGGTTCCGGCTCCACCACTTTTCTCTTATACTTTCACCGGTTACCAACCCATCAAATGGACGCTCGATGATATGTATTATGACACCAGGGATTTAAATATCAATTCCATTTCGATGTTCCGATATGCCGAGGTTTTGTTGAATTATGCTGAAGCAAAAGCGGAGCTTGGTACGCTAACCGATGCTGAATGGGCCTCCACAATTGGAGTATTGCGTGCAAGAGCCGGTATAACAGCCGGATTAAGTGCAAAGCCTACCGTTGTTGATCCATACCTGGTAGCAAATTACTTTCCGGGAATTAATGACCCGGTTATATTAGAAATCAGGCGTGAAAGAGGCATTGAATTGTGTCTCGAAGGTTTCCGTTTTGGTGATCTCTTAAGATGGAAACGTGGTCCGCTGATGAATCAGGAATGGAATGGCTTTTATGTTCCTGCGCTTGTTACACCAATGGATTTAAATGAAGATGGTATTCTGGATGTTGCATTTTATCAGGGAACCAAGCCATCGCCGGCTGTTTCAGGTATAACCTATGTTGATGTATCGGCATTAGCAAGCGGGAAAACAAACCCACAGTTACTGAAGAATGGCACCTCTGGCGAACTGACCTGGATGAATAATATTTCAAGGAAATGGGAAGATAAAATGTATTACTATCCAATTCCGGCAACCGACCTGATAACAAACCCAAATCTGGGACAAAATAAGGGCTGGTAGTATTTGAAAAATTTTTTCGATAACCTTTTATTGTTATCGCAGACAAAATCACAAAGCAATCTTGTTGAAACAATTCAACAGGATTGTTTTTCATATTATCTATTTTTACAAAAAACGCTTTAAAAGTATATGAGAATTTCAAAAAAACTTTCTGCTTTATTAATGGGATTAATGATTGTTTTTTCAATGCTCAACACCTCTTTTGGGCAGGAAAAAAAGGATGCATCGTTTAATTTGATCACGTATAACATTAGAATGAACACGCTGGCTGACAGTGCAAATGCCTGGCCTTTGCGGAAAGATAAGGTTGCCGGACTGCTGAAATTCCATCAGGCTGATGTTTTTAATGTTCAGGAAGCACTTCCCGAACAAATGGATGACCTTGTAAATAGCTTTCCCGATTTTGATCATGTGGGTGTTGGTCGCGATGATGGCAAAAGGGCAGGAGAGCACATGTCAATCTTTTTCAGAAAAGAAAGATTCGATAAATTAACGGATGGTATGTTTTGGTTAAGTGAGACTCCGTTTAAACCGGGTTTGGGCTGGGATGCCCAATGCAATAGAACTGTTACGTGGATCAAACTCAAAGATAAGATAACCAAAAAGTCATTTTATGTTTTTGATACCCATTTTGACCACAGGGGGAATAAAGCACGTGAAGAGTCTGCAAAACTAATTTTAAAATCGATAAAGGAGATTAACAAGGAAAACCTCCCGTTAATTCTGACAGGTGATTTTAACCTGACTAAAAAAGCATTGCCGATTCAGCTGATTCTAAAAGAACTGAATGACGCAAAAGACAAGTCAGTAAGTCTACCCTATGGACCTGATGGTACAAGTGGCGGTTTCGGTGTGAAACTAATGCCACATACAATTGATTTTGTATTTATTAATGAGAAAGTTGAGGTTGTAAGGCATGGGGTTTTAACTGATTCTTTTGGACTTTTTTATCCTTCGGACCACCTTCCTGTTCTGGTTGAAGTGAAGGTTCAGTAGATTCTAAAAAGCTTTTTTCTCAAACCCGTCAGGTTTCAAAAATCTTACGGGTTTATTATGATCCTTAAAAAAATGAATTGTTCTCTGGAAGATGTCATTTTCATTTCAACCGGAATTTAGGTAATTTTATCTGAAATTTTACGGAGTAGTAATGACAGAATTTATCAGTAATGATCAATTGCAGTTGGCTTTTGATTTTGTGCAATATACAGGTAAGCATATCTTCCTCACAGGGAAGGCCGGAACCGGGAAAACTACCTTTCTTCATCAGCTTAAACTAAATTCTCCCAAACGAATGGTGGTTGTTGCACCTACAGGTGTGGCAGCTATTAATGCCGGCGGCGTTACCATTCACTCCTTCTTTCAAATGCCTTTCGGTCCGTTTCTGTCTCCCGAACTTACTTCTTCTGGTCACGAGAACAATACTTCCCCTGACAGTTTCCAAAAGTTTAACCGCGAGAAAATATCCATTATTAAGAGCCTCGACCTGCTTGTCATTGATGAAATAAGCATGGTGAGGGCGGATCTTCTCGATGGTATTGACAGTGTTCTACGTCGTTATAAAGATCGGAACAAACCATTTGGTGGTGTACAGTTACTGATGATTGGCGATTTACAGCAATTGGCGCCGGTAGTTAAAGATGATGACTGGAACCTGTTGAAACCTTATTACGATACCGTATTTTTCTTTAGCAGTAAAGCGTTGCAAAAGACAGATTATGTCAGCATTGAACTAACACATATTTTTCGTCAGCGCGACGAAGTCTTTATCAGGTTGTTGAATAAAATCCGCGATAACAGTGCTGATCAGCAAACGCTCGATGAATTAAATAAGCGGTATTTGCCCGGTTTTACGACGAAAGATGGTGACGGCTATATTACACTCACTACGCATAATTACCAGTCGCACACGATTAATGACTCTAAACTTGAGAAATTGCCAGCTAAAGTCAGGCGATTTACGGCTAAGGTTGAAGGTGAATTTCCTGAATTTTCGTATCCAAATGATTTTGAGCTAAACCTTAAAATGGGAGCACAGGTGATGTTTGTAAAAAATGATATTTCACGGGATAAACTCTTTTACAACGGTAAAATTGGTGTGATTGTGAAGATTGATGCAGATATCATCTGGGTGAAATGTCAGGGTGATGAGGAAGATATTTCTGTTGGACCTGTGGAATGGCAGAATACAAAATACACAATTGATGATGAAACCAAGGAGATCAAAGAATCGATCCTCGGTACTTTCACGCAGATCCCATTAAAGCTGGCCTGGGCGATCACCATTCACAAGAGTCAGGGTCTGACGTTCGAAAAGGCAATCATCGATGCCAAAGCAGCCTTTGCACATGGGCAGGTTTATGTAGCACTCAGTCGCTGCAAGACCATGGAAGGGATGGTTTTAAGTACACCTATTTCTAATCAGTGTATAAAAAGCGATGCCAAGGTTTCGGTTTTCAATCATGAGATTGAACAGAATCCACCCGGCCAGGAACTATTGGAAAAGTCGAAGCTTGCCTTTCAGCATTCATTGTTACTCGAACTTTTTGATTTTCAACCTTTACTTAGGAGATTGAACTATTGTGTGAAACTCATGAATGAACATGAGGAAAGTATTCTTCCCACTTTGAAAGCCGTTTTCGTACCGATGAGTTCAGATGTGAGGCGCGATTTGGCAGATGTTGCTGAGAAATTCAAAGGTCAGTTGCTTCAATTGATTTCAACCAATAATAATGTCGAAGAAAACATTCCCTTGCAGGAAAGGATACAAAAAGCGTGTCATTATTTTTCGGACAAGCTTGGGGGAATTGTGATTGAAAAGCTTAAAGATATTGAAATTGTGATCGATAACAAGACTGTTCGAAAATCGGTGAACGATGCTGTTGAAAAATTAAATGAGGAGGTTACTCTCAAGCAAGCCTGTGTGAAAGGTTGCGAAAATGGATTTAATGTGAAGCATTACATGGAGATTCGTGCGAAAGCTGCGATTGATCCGGCTGATAAAAAACTGAAGAATAAGGCATCCACTTTTACGCCTGACCATAATATGAAGCATCCCGAACTTTACAGGAAACTAAGAGCGTGGTGCAATCAAAAAGCCGATGATCTGAATGTTGATACTTATATGATACTGCCTTATAAAGTATTGATAGAATTGATCAGTCAGCTGCCTGCATCGATTCCTGAGCTCAAAAAAGTAAAAGGTTTTGGAGCGAAAAAAGTCAGCCAATTTGGAAAGGAACTTCTTGAAATCCTTATGGAATACAGGATTCAGACGAAAATGGAAATACCAGTTGTTCCACCATACGTTGAACCTGAGATTGAAGTTAAAGCACCCAAAGGTGATACTAAGTTGACTTCTTTTGAATTGTTTTTACGTGGCAAATCGGTTGATGTAATTGCTAAAGAGCGGGGTTTGGCTGTTTCAACAATCGAATCACATCTTTCATATTATGTAGGAACCGGAGAACTTGGTATTGAACGGTTGGTGGATCCCAAAAAAGCAGTAATTATTTCCGCATGGTATTTACAAAATCCAACTCTTGGTTCCGGACCTGCCAAGGCCGCACTTGGTGACAATGTTAGTTATTCCGAATTACGTTTTGTATGGATTTATTTGATGCACACGAAGCAATTAATGGTATAAATAAATACTTTTATAGCCTTAATTAACTGAATCAAAAAAACGATGCGAACACTTTTAACTCCCTTTATTTTCTGTTTGTTACTATTGTCATGCTCATCCGGCAAGAAAGCTTTTGAGCGGGGCGATTATTTTAATGCTACGCTACAAGCGGTGAATCGCCTGCGAAGTAATCCTAATTCTGAAAAAGCGCTTCAGGCTGTAAAGGATAGTTATCCCATGTCACTGACCTATTTTCAGGGAAAGATCGATTATGCGCTAAATACAAATAGTCAATTTAAATATTCGGAAGTTGTTGATTATTACGAAAAGATGAATCGTTTATCCGACGAAATCAGCCGTTGCCCTGCAGCAATGAATTTCTTTCCAAAGCTGAATTACTACACAATTGAATTGGCCCAGACGCGTAAATTAGCTGCGGAAGAACAATACCAGGTAGGTTTAGTGAACGAAAAAATCAATACTCGTCTGGCATGGAAAGATGCCTATTTTAATTTCCAACAGACCGACCGCTTTGCCCCGGGATACAAGGATGTCAAACGTCGTATGGATGATGCAAAATACAACGCCACATTAAAAGTGATCGTCGGGCAGATCTCTGTACCGCGTGCATATCAGCTCTCTTCTGATTTTTTCCTGCAACAGATTATTGAAAATCTGATGCGTTATCGTCCCAATCAATTTGTTGAATACTACTCACCCGAAGCAGCTGATAATGCAAGAATTAAAAATCCGGATCAATTGTTGAAAATGAGTTTTGATGATTTTGTCGTTGGTCAGATATACGATAAAGAGTCGGTGCACGATCTCAGGCGCGATAGTGTTGAAGTAGGAACGGTTACGCTCGCGGATGGCAAAAAGATGAAAGCTTACAATACAGTAAGAGCCAAATTGACTGTTTATCGTAGGGAGTTGATTTCCAATGGTGTATTGGATGTTACAATTGTTGATCTTTCAAACAATAGTGTTGTTTCGCAGCGGAAATTTCCGGGGCAGTTTGTTTGGTTTGTCGAATGGGGCTCGTTTAATGGCGATGAAAGAGCTCTTGATGACAAACAATTTGCAATGTGCAAACGCAAACCATCATCTCCTCTCGGACCACAGGATTTGTTTGTTGAATTCACAAAACCTATCTTTAACCAGGTTACACCATTTCTAAAATCATTTTATCAAAAATATTGAGGTCATTTATAATTGTAATATGAATTTTAAAAAGCAAAAAATCATGTTAAGATCAATTCTGATGTTTAGTTTAATAACCCTGCAAACGATGGCAATGGCATTTTCACCAGCAGTG
>Ga0302296_1002412_pt1 | contig 12635 bp, 8 predicted proteins | sample III_Fen_N3_1_FD_194546 | JGI IMG/M metagenome (GOLD analysis project Ga0302296, IMG submission 194546) | Peat permafrost microbial communities from Stordalen Mire near Abisko, Sweden - III_Fen_N3_1 | ecosystem: Environmental > Terrestrial > Soil > Wetlands > Permafrost | place: Sweden: Abisko... | reverse complement strand
TTCATCGATATTACCGAGGTAATGACCGGCATCCTTAGATTCAGTAAAGGGAAAACTGTTCCCCTTGCCGTCTTCGACACTAACCTTACAGTCTGAAACCGATATAAACTTTGGATCCCCGGTTGGAGACGATTTGGAAATCATGATTTCCTGTTTGCTTCCGCCTGAGATGATAGTCCCTTCAATGACAAGTTGGGATTGGAAATTGAGTTCCGTGGCAGGGAAGTATCGCTCAATGCATGACCACAACAGCACTACGGACAACAGAACAAATATATTTCGGTTGATTGATTTCATAGTTTTCTGATATCCAGATACATGTTGTTGTAAATTAATCTTGCCGTGTTTAACCATAACATAAGAGAAAGATAAGTATTTGAAAACTGATCTTTTCATTTTTGGTCCCAATAAGTTGGTTTCACCGTTGTTCCGCCCATCAGGGTACAAAAAATACATGCGGGTGCTCCAAGTCCTATATAAGTATTCCAGTTTTCATCAAAATCCGTAACAAAATAAAGTGGCCGCTCTGCCGGAAGTTTGATGTCAATTACTACAGCCTTGCAAAGAAGAGCCTGATCAAATGAAAGTCCTTCAATCGGATATACCATTATCCGTTTGCTCCTTACCAATGACACACCAAAATATCCCAGGGCGACATCGGTGGTATCATTTATGTTATAAATATTCCCCTTAACGTTGGCCGGCTGCTTACCGAACATATCTACAGTCTCCTGATTGTTTTTGCGGAGGTTTTCCCAGTAATTGTATGCTCTTTCAGTAAGCGAATATTGATCAACTAATAAACTATATTTATATTCCAGTTGTTGGGTTTGATCTTTTACATAATGCAACTTGTATTTGGAATAGCTGTTTTGGCTGAAGCCATCCGTTGATAAGACAAAAATATTACTCAGCTTATCTGTTTTATAACAGACGAAGTTAGAATAATCGGGCTCAAGCAAATCGTGGTTACCATCCTTATCCAACCATTTATCCAATGGCCACTTTGAATGGTATTCGTATGTTTCAGTCAGCTGCCAGCGGTAAAAATGTCCGGAATTGCTATTTCCATTGAAATCAATGAAAAACTGCAACCCATTTTCTGTGATTTTCGGATCCTGAGTTTGTATGGTCTCAAGTTCATAATAAACGTTACCGACTTCAGGACAAGGCAAAAGGTCTTCAAATGAACTTACATATTCGATCCCCTTTAAAGTCTGGACATGCAGGCGAAAACGTGCTCCTGGGAGGAGAAAATCTTCATCGATTTTACCCAGGTAATGACCAACATTCATAGATTCCGGAAAGGGAAAACTGTTTCCCTTGCCGTCTTCAACACTAACCTTACAGCCTGAAACCGACGTAAACTTTGGATCTCCGGTTTGTGAGGATTTGGAAATCACAATTTCCTGTTCATTTTTGCCTGATATGATGGTCCCGTCAATGACTAGTTTGGATTGAAAATTGAGTTCTGTAGCAGGGATATATCGCTCTACGCACGACAACATTAGTACAACAGGCAGCAGAACAAATACATATCGGTTAATTGTTTTCATAGTTCCCTAATTTCCAGTTCCACGAAATTGTCAAAATAGGTACCCCGATGACCGAGTATTTGTAGCCATGCAATTTCCCCCCTTCTGATAAAAAGAAGATGGAATTGGCATTGCTTCTGCCTGTCAGGTTGTAAACGCCAATCGTCCAATAGCTGTGCATTGGCTTTTTTAATTTTAGGTTCCCCTCTATTCTGAGAGAAACATCCAACCTCACGTAGTCCGGAATTCGATATTCATTCCGGCCTGAATAATCAACAAAAGGTTGCTCATCAATGTAATAAACACTTTGCGGCAGGGTTACGGGTCGTCCGGTACTATAAGCCAGATTGGTTGCCAATGCAAATCGCCGGGATATTTCCAGGTTCATAAAGGTGTTCAATACATTGGGTCTGTCAAAGTTTGAAGGGTACTTTTTTCCCTGATTGATATCGCCCCATTCATTTTCGCCATTTACCGTTATAAAAGATCGCGAATGCGTGTACGAAAGCCAGCCAGTAACTCGACCTGTTGTTTTCGAAAGCATGAACTCTGCCCCGTAAGCATTCTGATTGCCTTGAAGGATAGCTGTTTCAACATAAGGTGAAGCTAAAAAATCTGCCCCATCGCGATATTCGACAATATGGTGTGCCTGTTTATAATAAAATTCGAACGATGCATTCAATCCCTTCCTGGGAATTTCCCGATAATAACCAGCTGAATACTGAATGGAACGAGGTGGTTTTATGTGACTGTCAACTAGCTTCCATTGATCATTTGGGGCAATGGAAATAGAATTACTTAACATGAATACATACTGACTCATCTGAGTCACAGATAATTTAATTGAATTGTTATCACTGATTTTATAATCCATACCGGCCCGGAGCTCCGGATTGTTGTAGTTGGATATTCGGTCACCATTCTGATAATCTTTAGTGCCTGCGACATTATTATCGTCAATAGATGTTCCCGGAAAATAGTTTCTCACCGTTTTCGGCCCTAGTTCAGTAAATGTACTAAAGCGAAGTCCGGCATAAAAATTTAATTTTGGCCCAAGTGTGATGTTATCATCAATGAAAAATGAAGTTTCCAATCCTTTTTCCATTCCCAGATTAACAGACTTCTTAAGAGATGCTGAACCGTAAGGATCAACCGTACCACGATTCAAATCATATAATACTATATCCGTTCCTACTTTTAAGTTATGCCTTTCATTAGCCAGCCATGTCAGACTTCCCCTTAACTCAAAATGATTCAAATCATAAGTATGACTATAGGCTTCGTTGGCAGAGCTTTTTTCTATCGTCTTAAAACTATAGTTGGAACCAATTGCAGAAACAGAAGATTTCAATCCCGGAGAAAAGCGATGGGTGTAATTTACGGAAGCCCCCAGGTTTCCATAGGTATATTCAGTATAACCATTCAGGTTGAAATTATCGCTGCTGTTGTACGCAAATACACCGATTTGATTTTTTTCGTTCAAGTCAAAATCAAGAACAGTTGCAAAATCGTAAAATGAAGCCTGGCTATTTCTTAAATCCGGATCTTTTAAACGTTTTAAAATCCAATCAGAATAGGAAGTACGGGCGCTGAGGATCATAGAGACTTTTTCCTTTACGATGGGCACTTCAATCTCTGCATTAGCCGAGACCGGACTGACACCTCCTTGTGTAAAAAAATTATTTTTATGTCCTTTCCGGGTTTCCACATTGAATACCGAAGATAACCGGCCTCCATATTCAGCTGGTATCTGGCCTTTGTAAATCGAAAAATTATCAATAATGTCGGAGTTAATGGATGAGAAAAATCCAAACAGGTGAGAACTGTTATAAACAGGTACTTCATTGATGTAAAATAAGTTCTGGTCAGCATTTCCTCCCCGTACGTTGACCCCGGCAGATCCTTCCCCAACGCTGACAATTCCCGGCAGCATTTGCGCAACCTTCATTACATCCTTTTCTCCCATCAGCGTTGGCAATTCTTTCATGGTTTTGACAGATACATTTTCCAATCCAGGTTTTGAACTTCTTTTTTGTGTTTTTTCACCATGTATCAAAACTTCACCAACTGCATTGAATTGTTTCTTCAATGTCAATGAGAAAAAGCCATCGGATCGAACATCAAGATTCCCCTTGATTTCTGTCATCCCTAAATACTGAAAAACTGCGGAATAAATTCCCGGTTTCAATGCCAGAGTCACGAATCCATTTGCGTCCGTAACGGCTCCTTTTTTAAAAGCTGGAATATAGATTACAGCTCCTACAAGTGATTCCCCGTTTTCTTCATCGGTCAACTTTCCTGTAATTACGGCCATTTTCCCTTTTTTTGCTTTATCCCAACTTCCAATAATTATTGTTTTAATCTTGTTGGGTTTACGGCCGAGCAGATATTTCTCCTCAATATTCGTCATATTCTTTTGCCTGCCCTCCAATGAATCAGAACCGACGCTAGATAAATAATATTCGGGAAGCTGGCGAATAAATTTCTTATCCGGTAAAATAAAAATTGAACCGGGAGGTCGATACACGTAATCCAACATGGTTGGCAACATCAGTTTGTCCATTAATTCCGAAATAGAAAGGTTCTCTGCATCCAGATTTACATGGATTGAACTGACCCATTTTTCTTCGAAATAAAAATGGAGCGGATATTCTTTCTCAAGCATGGATACAAACTCCTGAAAAGTCAAATTTCGAAATTTTCCATTAATATGTATATTATCCTTTTGTTGAGCAGATAAATCCGACAGAAAAACAAAGAACAACAGAATATATGTAGCTAAAAACTTCATGTCAGATTAAGGTTTCGTCGCAGTAGGTAATTAACTTTCTTAAACTATTTTCGTCCATTTTCCTAAACCTGAACTGATTGGAAGAGATGAATTTCCGGATAGACGCTCTCTCTTTTAGGTTGAAAATTCGCAGAAAAGAAGTCTTATTGGTGAAATGATAAACCGCCCTGTTGTAAACAAGGTAGTACATTTGGAAATCCTTGCTGTATTCAAAGCCGGCATAAGGCCCCAGGGAGTTAAACTTCAATTCTTTATACCAGCCTATATAGCAGGATATGTGCCCCTGATGAACCAGTTGAACAAACTGTTGTTTAATTTCCGGGAATACATTAGGAATAAACTTATACATTCCGGTATTGACCGAGTCAATAGCCGAATTATTAAGAATGATTTGTCCATTTTGCCCGTTGTAGTTGGTATAGAGCAGTAAAAATTCCTGCTTGTTTAGATTATACTTAATTCTTTGACCTTTAAAGGTTTTTCCTGATACCGTCAAGTCGGCCCCAAAGGGATCCTTACTTCGCCAAAAGGGATTGCCAATAACCGGATTACTCTCCGGAAAATATTTCTTGCCATTAGTCAGCAAAACATCCAACCCGTATAATTTATCAAAATCTGCGCGTAATGAATCTATTGGTTCATTTTGTCCCCATGAGGTACGGACCACAAATAATACAACACAGATAAATAAAATGGTTTTTCGCATATGACTTAAATGAGCTTGTAAATTAATGATTTTCAAAAATCAAGAACTATTCATTTAATTGAAATCAGCAGTCATTGTTATCATAACCTACTTATACAAATATCGCAATTTTTCGTCAACTTAATTATGCAAAAAGTATAAATAGATATAAGTAACACGAATAAAAAGATGAGGCATTCGGATCCATAAAATCTAAAGATAAGCTGAATAAAATGCCTCAAAATATACATCTCTTCCCGAAAATTCACTCATCGAAGTTTTTCTATTGCCTTCCTTAAGTTTTCCTTTTGCCTTTCCTGTATCAGCTTTTTATCAGGCTTGATCAAACATGTTTGCATAATGCTTGAAATGGAGAATTGTTAAGCTTCCATTCAGCGTTTGCAAATACGACAATATTCCAGTTCCAGTTTTTATATTGGAGGTCAACTTTTTATTGTCAAAATTCGGCCTTTTTTTCTTTTTAGGTAATTCGTTTTAGGCTGGTTTCTTTCCAAGATATACTGCCTTACTCCCTTCCCAAAGTAGCCCTTTAAATTTACTTTCTGCATCATTTTTAGTTCAATGCATCTTAAACCTTAAGTGTTTGATTTGGGTGTCAGGTCACCTGATTATCGAGTGAAAAAATTCCTATATTTGTACGCTTCAAAAAAAGGAGTTTTTTTAAGGTTATGAGTAACAAATTCAGGGAGTATAAGGAGTTTGATCTTTCGAAAATTAATCAAGATATCCTGAAATATTGGGAACAAAACGACACGTTTCATAAATCGATATCCACACGTGCCGGAGGACCGACATTTGTTTTTTACGAAGGTCCGCCGTCTGCCAATGGTTTGCCTGGCATTCATCATGTAGTCTCAAGAGCAATCAAAGATATATTTTGCAGATACAAAACTCAGCAGGGATTTTTAGTAAAACGTAAAGCCGGATGGGATACCCATGGGCTTCCTGTCGAACTTGCTGTTGAGAAGTTATTAGGCATCACAAAAGAAGACATTGGCAAAACCATTTCAGTAGAAGATTATAATGCCGCCTGCCGTAAGGAGGTGATGAAGTATACCGATAAATGGGAAGACCTTACGCGGCAAATGGGCTATTGGGTCAATATGGACGAGCCTTATATTACCTATGATAGCCGTTATATCGAAACTTTGTGGTGGCTGCTCAAGGATCTTTACAAAAAAAACCTTCTTTACAAAGGTTACAGTATACAACCCTACTCACCTGCTGCCGGTACCGGGTTAAGTTCGCACGAACTGAATCAGCCTGGTTGCTACCGCGATGTAAAGGATACAACTTGTATTGCCCAGTTTAAGGTTGAAAGGAATGATAAGTCGGAGGCATTTTTTGCTGACATCGATTCAGATCTCTTCATTCTCGCATGGACAACTACTCCCTGGACTTTGCCATCGAATACTGCACTGGCTGTTGGAGCCAATATCAGGTATGTTAAAGTAAAGACATTCAACCCGTATACTTCTGAACCGGTCACTGTTATTCTTGCAAAGGAATTATTGGGTAATTATTTTCCTGATAAGAATGCTGAATTTTCATTTGATGATTATTTAGGTGATGGTAAGAATATTCCTTTTCAGGTACTTTCCGAATTCCCGGGAAAAGAATTGCTTGGAGTTACCTATGAACAACTGATCCCATGGGTTAAACCGATGGGTGATGCATTCAGGGTGATAGCCGGTGACTTTGTAACGACCGAAGACGGTACCGGAATTGTACATATAGCTCCGACATTTGGTGCCGATGACGACCGTGTTGCAAAACAAACAGGGATCGTTCCGCTTATGCTTCTTGATAAGGAGGGTAAACAGCAACCAATGGTTGACCGTCAGGGGCGGTTTTTCCGTCTGGAAGATCTCTCCGTCGATTTTATTGCTAAAAATATCGATGTTCAGTTATACAAGGAATATGCTGGTCGCTTCGTAAAAAATGATTACGACGAAACGCTAACAGAAAACGATTCAACGCTCGACATTGATCTTTCGGTCATGCTGAAAAGGGAGAATCGTGTTTTTAAGGTCGAGAAACATGTTCATAGTTATCCGCATTGCTGGAGAACGGATAAGCCGGTTTTATACTATCCGCTCGATTCATGGTTTATCAAAACGACAGCTGTTCGTGATCAGATGATCGGATTGAATAAAACGATTAACTGGAAACCTCAGTCAACTGGAACAGGCCGTTTTGGAAACTGGCTTGAAAATCTGGTTGACTGGAATTTGTCAAGATCACGTTTCTGGGGAACGCCCCTGCCTATCTGGCGCACAGAAGACCGTACGGAAGAGATTTGTATCGGATCGGCTGACGAGCTAATCACCGAAATTAATAAATCGGTTGCCACTGGTTTTATGGAGTCGAATCCGTTCAAGGATTTTAAGGTGGGCGATTTCTCAAAATTGAATTACGAAAAAATAGATTTCCACCGTCCTTTCGTTGACGAGATATTTCTTGTTTCACCTAAAGGGGTAAAAATGTTCCGCGAAGCCGATCTGATTGACGTATGGTTCGATTCAGGAGCAATGCCTTTTGCCCAGGCTCATTATCCGTTTGAAAACGAAGCTGTCTTTAACGAGGTTTTTCCTGCCGATTTTATAGCCGAAGGGGTTGACCAGACACGTGGTTGGTTTTTTACACTTCATGCCATTGCTACGATGGTGAAAGGGAGTGTTGCATTTAAGAATATTATTTCCAATGGATTAGTGCTTGACGTAAACGGGAATAAAATGTCCAAGCGACTCGGTAATGGCATCGATCCCTTTGAAGCCATCGAAAAATATGGGTCTGATCCGTTGCGTTGGTACATGATAACCAATTCACAGCCATGGGACAACCTCAAATTCGATATTGCGGGTGTTGAAGAGGTTCGGAGGAAATTCTTCGGAACACTTTACAATACTTATAACTTCTTTGCCCTATACGCGAATGTTGACGGTTTTACTTTCAAAGAAGCGCAGGTTGCAGAAGAGGATCGTCCTGAACTTGACCGTTGGGTCTTGTCATTGCTGAACAGCCTTATTAAAGATGTAACAGATTCATACGAAAATTACGAGCCTACACGGGCCGGGAGGGCAATTTCGGAATTCGTAACTGAAAATCTGTCGAACTGGTATGTCCGTTTAAGCCGGAAGCGTTTCTGGGGAGGTGAATATGATACCGATAAGATTTCGGCCTATCAGACACTTTATACTTGTCTTGAAACCGTTGCTAAACTTGCAGCACCAATAGCACCATTTTATATGGATCAGCTTTATGGCGATCTGAACCGCGTAAGTGATAACGAATCTGATACTTCGATTCATTTGACATCGTTTCCGAAATACAATCAGAAAGCCATTAACAAGGAGCTTGAAGAGCGAATGGATATTGCTCAAAAAGTTTCTTCAATGATTTTGGGTTTACGCCGGAAGGAAAAGATAAAAGTACGTCAGCCTTTGGCAAAAATCATTGTCCCGGTCCTTAACCCAAATTTCCGTAAACAGTTTGAAGCAGTCGAAAGCATTATCCTGACCGAAGTAAATGTAAAAAAAGTCGATTACCTTACCGATGCGACGGGTGTCATTAAAAAGAAGATTAAAGCCAATTTTAAAACACTTGGCCCCAAATATGGGAAATTGATGAAAGCAGTTTCTGTTCTTGTCGGTAATATGAGCCAACCGGAGATTGCTGCATTTGAGCAAAAAGGTACTTTTGATGCGTTGATCGAAGGTGAACCCGTCACGCTGGCTCTTGAAGATGTTGAAATTCATTCGGAAGATATTCCTGGATTACAGGTCGCCAGCGAAGGCGCAATCACGGTTGCTTTGGATATCAATGTAACTCCGGAACTTCGTCTCGAAGGTATCGCAAGAGAGTTCGTAAACCGGATACAAAACCTGAGAAAAGATAGTAACTTTGAAGTGACCGACAAAATTATTCTTCGGATCGTACGACATCCTGAGCTGAATGAAGCGATGGATAAGTATGGTGATTACATAGGTAGTCAGACACTTGCAGTAAGAGTCGAATTGGTCGATGATTTAGACGGAGCGTCTACTGCAAAACTTGTTGAGATTGAAAAGGGAATTGAAACATACATTCAAGTTGAAAAAGAAATATTGTAACGATTATTTTTTAACTGTTAGAAAATATTTTCGTTCGATTATTATAAATGGAGCCTAAATGAACTATTTTTACACCAAACCTTAATGCTATGAGTGAGAAAACACGATATTCAGATGAAGAACTCCAGGAGTTCAAAGCGTTAATCCAGGACAAGCTTTCAAGTGCCCGTCAGGATTATGAATTATATAAAAACGCAATCACCCATGGTGACGGTAACGGCACTGAGGATACTTCTCCTACGTTTAAAGTTTTAGAGGAGGGGGCTGCAACATTGTCGAAAGAGGAGGCAGGCAAACTTGCTCAGCGACAATTGAAGTTTATTCAATATCTTGAAGCAGCGCTGGTTCGGATCGAAAATAAGACTTATGGAATTTGCCGTGAGACAGGAAAACTGATTTCGAAGGAACGCCTTCGCGCCGTTCCCCATGCAACACTTTCCATCGATGCAAAGAATAACCAGCGTTGATTAAGTAGATTTTTATTCCGGTTACAAGGTTTAAATGTCCGTAAAATTTAAATAAAGTTCGGGGTGATAATTTATGCCCCGATTTTTTTGTTGTTATTGACCCAATAATTTTTTTTATGAGTTCTAAAGTCAAGTCAATCATTATCATCCTTCTTGTTCTGTTTTTCGATCAGTTCCTAAAGATATGGATCAAAACCAACATGATGCTTGGCGATGAGTTTATTATTGCAAAAAACTGGTTTATAATCCATTTCGTTGAGAACAATGGAATGGCTTTCGGACTTGAATTTGGGAACAGTATTGGGAAGTATTTTCTAAGTGTTTTTCGCATTGTCGCTGTTGGGTTAATTGGCTGGTACATCACAAAGCTTTGGAAAAAAGATGTTCCGTTTGGAGTTATTGCCTGTTTCTCCCTGATCATGGCAGGAGCCATTGGTAATATTTTGGACAGCGCTTTTTACGGATTGATTTTTAACGAAAGTTATGGGCAGGTAGCAACCCTCTTTCCAGCTGGAGGCGGATATTCTTCATTTTTGCAAGGCAGGGTTGTCGATATGTTTTACTTTCCGTTGATTTCTGGAAATTATCCTTCCTGGGTTCCTTTCGTCGGCGGTGAAGATTTTATTTTTTTCCGCCCCGTATTCAATATGGCTGACTCTTCCATAACGGTAGGAATTATTTCGATCCTCATTTTCTACAGACGTTTCTTTGATGAAAAGCATCCACAAGCAGAATCCGAAACAGTCAATGAGTTGAATCAGGAAACCGTTACTGATGAAAAGGATTTGATTTAGGCGATCGGGAAACCTCTGGCGGATTCCTGTCCTATTGTGGTAAAAGACCTATGCGGATTTATTTGCTGAATTTTAAATTTTACAATTTTCTCCTTATATAATATTTTTTTAACATCTTTTCTGAAAACCGAATCCCGTGCAAAACGTTTAATGAATTGTAATATCAGGTATTAAAATTTACTATTTTAGTCAACTCATTAATAAAAGATTTGCCATGAAAAACACATATAGATATCTGGTTAGTATTTTTTCTTTTTTATTGTTCTTCAATATGTTGGTCTGCTGTAAAAAGGAAGTAGTTGCTCCTGTGCCGGTTGTGATAAAAGAGGCTACTGATGTTAATAAATTCGTATATAACGGACTAAAAGAATATTATCTGTGGGCTGATCAAGTGCCTAATTTGATGGCTGCGAAATATACAGTTAAAGATTCTCTAAACGCTTTTTTAAATACGTTTACAGATCCAAATCTCCTCTTTACATCCCTGCTTTACAAATACAAGACAATCGATAAATGGTCTTTTATTGTCGATGATTCGCAAATTATTGACAACTGGATTCAGGGGATTTCGGAGACAATGGGGTTCGATTTCATGTTGGCCCGGGTGGGTTCCAGCGATAACTTGTTTGGTTTTGTTCGGTATGTTTTTAAAGGATCGCCTGCCGAAAAGGCCGGACTTAAAAGGGGTGATCTTTTTATGAAGGTCAATGATCAGCAGCTTACGATTACCAATTACCAAACCTTGTTATTTTCAACTTCGACTTATAAACTGTCGTTGGCTTCTGCATCATCAAATATCATTTCGCTGAATGGAAAATCGGTATCTATGACTGCAATTCAGATGCAGGAGAATCCGATTCAACTTGATACGGTTCTTAATGTGAATAATCTCAAAGTTGGCTACCTTGTTTACAATGGCTTTAATGCTGATTTTGACATCCAGCTAAATGACGTATTTAAAAGATTTAAAGATGCCGCCATTGACAAGCTTGTTCTTGATTTACGATACAATGGAGGAGGTTCAGTACAAACTGCAAAATACCTTGCCAGCATGATTTACGGGACAGCAACGTCCAAGGTGTTTTTTAAAAGCCAGTACAACACTGGCTTGCAGGCGGAAATCGTGAAGGAAGATGGAGCGGCTTCGCTTTCTGAAAACTTTACCGACAAGATTCTGAAAACCTCCACCACTGCCGAGACCCCAATCAATACGCTTAGTATGACTAAGTTGTATGTGATAACTTCTGATAATACAGCCTCAGCCAGCGAATTATTGATTAACGGACTGATACCCTATATGCAGGTATATAATGTAGGAATCAATACTGCAGGTAAGTATGTTGCCTCTTTTACGATTCAGGATTGGGATGCAAATGGCGTTGTAAATCCGAATAATAAATGGGCAATGCAGCCTATTGTTGTTAAAATTGCTAATTCTGCCGGTGTTTCCGACTTTGTTGATGGACTGGTTCCAGATTATTCACTTGAGGAGGATATTGTCAATCTACTGCCGTTTGGTGATCAGAATGAAACTTTGTTGAAGGCGGTGTTGAATAATATTAAGGGCTTACCACCAACTGCAATTACATTAAAATCACAAAAACTCGGGCTGAAGAAAGTCTTTGATACCCGGAATATTAGTCAATTTTCTAAGCAAATGTATATCAATCAGTTTAAAAAGAATTAGTTTTTCTTGAATTGGTTTTGTTATTTATTAATGTTTATGTATATGAAGAAAATATTATTGTTTTTATTGCTGTTTGTTAATTCATTTTTGATTTTTGCCGTTGAAGCGGATGACATTACAGGGATCTGGTGGAATGATGTAAAAACATCGAAGATAAAAATTGAGAAAAAGGAGGGTAAGTATATAGGGACAATTGTGTATCTTATTCCTGAGAAATATGTGAATGGAGCACCTGCAAAGGATGACAAGAATCCCGATGCAAAACTTAGAAATCGGTCAATTCTTCAACTACAGATATTAAGCGGATTGGTTTTCAATGCCACAGACAAGGAATGGACCAACGGAACGATTTATGATCCGAAGGCAGGAAAAACATATGATTGTTATGTCTGGCTCGAAGGGAAGGATACACTGCAGTTAAAAGGATTTGTTGCAGGAATCAGAATGCTTGGACGCAAATCGACATGGACAAGGACCACCTTGTGAGTAAAATTCAGAGGAAACAGGAAGAAGACGTTGAGTAGCGCAGCAGAATTGCTATAT
>Ga0302296_1002410_pt1 | contig 12640 bp, 14 predicted proteins | sample III_Fen_N3_1_FD_194546 | JGI IMG/M metagenome (GOLD analysis project Ga0302296, IMG submission 194546) | Peat permafrost microbial communities from Stordalen Mire near Abisko, Sweden - III_Fen_N3_1 | ecosystem: Environmental > Terrestrial > Soil > Wetlands > Permafrost | place: Sweden: Abisko... | reverse complement strand
CGACTTTATGGCCGAGGAAACCATAGAAATAGCCGACGACTCTTCACAGGATAAGGTTATCGTTGTTCGCAATGGTGAGCCGGTTGAGGTGGAGAATAAGGAATACATAAGCCGGTCAAGATTGAGAGTTGATGCAAGGAAATGGATTGCATCAAAGCTTAAGCCTAGGAAGTATGGCGAATCTATAAAGGCGGACATAACCAGCGGAGGAGAAAAGATTCAAACCACTATTATACGTTGGGGCGATAAAGAGATAGAAGTATAATGGTAATAGACTTCACCCCCAGGCAACAGGAAGCGTTTGAAGCTTTACAATCGGAAAAGTACAATTTCATTATGTATGGAGGCTCTATCCGAGGTGGAAAAACTTGGTGGGGTCTTTGTTCGTTATTGGTAATGTGTGAGGTATTCCCTGGTTCGCGGTGGTGCGTAGTTAGAGAGAATACCGATAGGTTAAGGACAACTACTATACCCTCATTTTTAAAATTGGCGCCACGGGGTAAATTGAAGCAAAACCCTTATGAGTATACGCATCATAACGGATCGACAATATTATTTAAAGGTGAGAATATACAAAAAGACCCCGATTTAGACTCATTTAAAGGATTAGAAGTTAATGGTTTCTTGTTAGAAGAGATAAATGAGTGTCAGCAACAAACTTTGTATAAGTGTTTTGAGCGTGCTGGGTCATGGATTATTACCGGCGCTAAATATGTGCCTCATCCAATAATATTGGCCACTTGCAATCCTACCAATGGATGGGTTAAAGAACTTGTATATAATCCGTGGAGAAAAGGAGAGTTAAAAGAAAAGTGGATATATATCCCGGCAAAGATTACGGACAACCCGCATCTACCTGCCGAATATGTAGAATCATTGAAGAATCTACCTAGGTATGAGTATGAGGTATTTGTCGAAGGCAACTGGGATGTTCAACTAAAAACAGGTGGTGAGTTTTTGAAAGGTTTCGAGATTGATAAGCATGTTAAGCCGGTTAAGTACAATTCTGAATCAACAATACATATATCGATAGACTCGAACGTCGATCCATATATAGCTGTGACGTGTTGGCAGTTGCTAAAGGTTAACGATAAATGGATTATTCGACAAATAAACGAATTACCTGCCATAGACCCATACAATACAGCTCGTAAGGCCGGTGAACAGGTTGCTAATTGGCTTCGTAGTATCGGGTATAATCAACGAGTATTCATGTACGGGGATAGATCGACTAAGAACAGGAATAACATTGATGATGATAAACGTTCGTTCTATCAGATATTTGTAGACTCAATTAAAAAGCAAGGGTTTGTTATTGAAGATAAGTTTTTAGGACATGCTCCGTCTGTATCATTAATCGGAGACTTTGTTAATGCTATATTTGACGGTACGCTTACATTTTCTGAAATAGAAATAGGTGAACATTGCAAGAAGTCTATTAATGACTATATAGAGACAAAGCAGGACAAAGACGGAAGTATTTTAAAGAAACGGGAAACTAACCCAAAGACAAAGGTTAGCTTTGAACCAAACGGGCATCTTACGGACACCCTAAAAGATTTTATAGTTCAGGCATTTAACAAAGAATTTAACCAGTTTGTGAATAGGTTTAAGGTTCTTGTGCCTGGTGGAGTAAAGACCGTTAACCAAAGGTCTAACATTACATTCTAATGTAGGACCTTTGAAGTGGGCATATTGGCTAAATTCCTTATCTGCACGATCCGATTCAAGCTCAGAATAAAAAACGTCCCAGTCTATTATATTGCCTTTTGAGTCTTTATTTGTTTTCATATTAGTTTAATTTATTAAGTAAAACGTAATATTAACTTTCAGTATTTAGGTTGTGTAAGCGTGTCAACTTTAAATTGTTAATTCTTCACCGGTAAGCGCAAAAAAAAGGTTTTGAAGTTGATGTACGTATTCAATTTTTACACGTTTTGCGGGATCAATATTAAAGTAAAAATATACTCCATCATCTTCAGGGTATAGATCAATTCGTGCTGTTACATTTGATTTATAGAATCCAAACTTCAATAGCCATTCTTCGGTTAAGGGGATTGGTTCAACGCGTAATTGTTGCATTTCAATAGCATTAATCCCGCCACCTCTGATTATGGTTTCGGTTCCACTATCTAATTTAACCCAATTCCCAATTCTTAATTCTTTTGCTTCCATAATTTAAGTTGCGTTAATTATAGCACAAATGTACCAAAATATTAACACAAAACAAACATAATTTTGCTGAGTAGCAATAAAATTATACATGGCAATCACCAAAGATCAATTAGCCCAACTTAACTTTGGATATATTAATGGTCAAGACTTGTTACAGTTCTGCCCAATTCAGTTACTTACCTCCGTTTACGAAAAATTCCCAGACCTTTTAAAGTCAGGTTGCGATATGGCATACGATGAGGTAAAAGGTGAGCTATGTACACGCTACGATATCAATAAAGAGATTTCAAACGCCAATCAGATTATTAAGGATAAAACCGGACAACATCAGGTTAATATTGTTGCCGGAACATACATAAGCCGTATTTACTTCCGATGGAATAGCCCTATCAAAGTTGAGATTGATGGTGATGTCAATAACAATGTAATGCAACTTATCAGCAATGGCATATTGTCGCCAATTATGGGATCTATAATCGACATATCCCCGGCGGTAACCGTAGGTACAACATTAAACGGTAATGACATTATGACAATCCGGAATGTAAGCGATAACGGGCTTGTGTTTTGGGTAAATAAAATATTCGCAACCGATACTGTTTTGTATTTTCATATCATTAACGGGAATGTAGATATTGAATTAAGCGCAAATAGTGGCGTGTCAATGCCTCCTATTAGTGTTATTGGTTTACAAAATAAATCGGATGCATTCACAATAAGCATTCCGGCCAATTCTTATATATATCAGATATTCCCTAATATACTACTATCAACACCGTCAATCAAGATCGGCACAACTGAGGGAGGCGAAGAAGTGGTAGCTGAGGTTTTGGTGAGTAACGCTATAATTCCATTGTTGATTCAATATTTTGCCATTGAAACGATATTATACGTAACTATTTCCGGCGGGTCAGTTAACATGCGAATTGATATAGGGTATAACTTCGTCGCTCCCACCCCTTCGCCAAAGCCACTACGTAACGCGTATTTAGTTAAGTTGCTGTCAATATTTGCTATTCGTAATATACTTGGTTCATTAGCCGGTGACAATAAGCAATTGATAGGATTATTCGACTGGGCGGATACGAATATTATTAAGATCAAAAAAAGAGATATTAATCTTGATTTATACCAAACACCTCAACCATTACGAGGCAACAATGAAGTAGTAAATAGTAATTTCAGAACATTAGGATAATATGCCAGCATCAGAATCCAGAAGAGAAAGAAGAGCGGCGTTACAAGCCCAATACAATACTAAGCTTGCAATAGGTGGTGGTGGTTATGGGCAGGGAAATGTAAATTCAAAACCTGCCACCGGTACACATCCAGGCGTTAATCCATTCATGATGCCTAAAGCGTCTGGGTTGACCCAAATTTCTCAGATGTTCCCAAACAACTACTATATTGAATGGGATTTATCTTCGTGGAGGGCTGCGTGTGATCAGGCTATTAAGATGGGATTCCCTATATCCTATTCCACACTCGTATCATGGGTGTACGAATCAAGTCCTTTTGTGCAATCTTTATTCAATGCCTTGGGTGACGGGTTAACTCAAATACCGGTATTCGTTACTGACATGAAAGGTAATAGGATGGATGATATAACCAGCGAAATATGTTCACAGCGTTGGTTTGTTGAATTGCGTAAGGAAATACTGTTTGCTAAATTTTGGGGATTTACCGGGATAAACTTCGACCCTTTAAACAATAAGATTTATAAATATCCAATGCAACAGCTCGACCCTATCAATAGGCTGTTGAAACAATCGACATATAACTTCTCTGACGGTGTGGATTTTTTTAAGACACCAAATCTATTATTCGTACAGCCATCTACTAATTACGAATCTTTCTTAGGGTGGATGCAACCAATTACTAGGATGTTTATACAGCAGAATCTTAATTCTATGAATTGGATTCAGGCCGGTAAACGTTTGGCATTTCCATTGCTTACCATTCAGTACCCTGCTGTTGATGGTGCCGTGAATAATGAGAACGATATGATTAATCCATATAGATTGGAAGCGGAAAATTACGCCGCCAATATGGACCCATCAAAAACATTGCTTACTCCATACGTTACCGATCAGAATGGTAATATACAAACGTCGCTTATAGTAGACTCAAAAGACACTAACGCAAAGCAAGGCGCTCATAAGATTTACCAAGAATTTAACGCGGACGGCAAGAATGAAGTTCGCGAGATGATTCTCGGAGGCACTCTTACAGGCGATGCGGGTAAATTCGGAACAAAAGGATTGGGCGGAGTCCACATGGATAAACTTGAAACGGTTATCCGCGCACGTAATGAAGAGGTGTTAGCCGTACTTAACGATACAGCCGATTTTGCGCGTAAACTGCCAATGTTTTATAAAGACTTCCCAAAAGAATTTAAGTTCGATATAAATAGAACCAAGGAATTTGATATTGAAGAAATTTCGGCGTTGTCAAAGTCTGCTACGGAAAATAAATTGCAATTAACTGCTAAGTTTTTTATCAAATATGGCCTCGATGCAGAAGATATACAAGAAGCGCCGGAACCCGTTAAAATACCAGTTAATGATACTGAATCGTTATCTGTTTCGATAGCTAAGCCCAACCGATCGGTATTCGATGCATTAAAAAAAAAAGACATATACTAATTGGTAGGGAATATGTCAATTTAAAGGTTAATCCTAAAAAGATTATACCCCAAAATATTACCGATGAAAAGATTGAGTTTGTTTGGAACAATCCCAATAAAACCGTTATAAGCATAGATATTTACGCGGCTTACAATGCAGAGTTTTTTAAAGAAATAGCCCTCAATACTTCCATTAAAACGACATTCGAAGCGTTTGGCGATACTGCATGGCATGAAAGATATATGCTTAATGCTTATCAATTTTCAGCGGCCAAAGATTTGAGTGAAACGAAAGCTATGCAAGAACTAGTACATACAACGAAATCAATTAAAGAGTTCAAAGAAAAAGCCAGCGAAATAACAACCATTAATAACGATCAATGGCTTCGTGTCGAGATTGACGTATGTAAGCGAGATGCAATACAAGGCGAAGTATTCCGGAAAATGGAAAGAACTAAAGACTTATATCCGTACTGGGTATACATTACCGAGAACGACGGTAACGTAAGGCCGGAACACGCAGCATTGGAGGGGCTAGTATTCAAAATAGGAGACTCTGAAGGCGATGCGGTACACCCAATTTGTGACTGGAATTGTAGATGTCACAGTGAACCAGTAGATGATCTTTATTTGAAAGAAGAAAATAAAGAAGTGTCAAAAGGATCAGATTATTTAAATGAGAATGATCCTAAGACTGGTAAACCATACGTAGGCGAAAACTTTCGATTTAATCCAGGCAAGCAAGGAACATTACCAAATGATAGTAGTTATTCGAGTGTATTCAGTAATGCGAATAAAGGTAACGCAAACTTATTTGATTTAGACTAATGGAAAAACTCAACGACACCAACCCAAATACGCACGAAGCAATTAAGATAGTTGATACGTGGCGCGAGAAATACCATACCGATACGAAAGGAAATATTATTTTCCAAAATAAAGAAACCCTATCGAACATATTTTTCAACAATCATTCATTTAACCTCATTAAAAACAGGCGAGGGTTAGATAATCTACCTGAAACATTAACTAACCCGTCTGAAATATGGTCGTACTGGGATGATCCAAAGAAACAGATTGTAACCATGCGTAATTATATCCTGTTTGGGTCTAATATTTCGTATATTTGCCAAACTAAGGACGGGAAGGTTATTAACGCATTCGGAGTAACTGCCAGCTTGGTTAATAGGTATAGAAAAGGTTTAATATTAATACAATGATTATGGAAGGAATAATTTGGTTTATAACAATGGTAATATTTATAATTATAATAATGGTGCTTTTAGTTGAAACAATTATTGCTTCCATAAACGAATGGGGAAAACGTTAGTTGATCTTATACGAGACATACGCCGCAAAGAAAAGGCCATTAAAATAATGACCGAAAAGATGCCTGATATTATAGGTACTGAATGCGTGCGTATTATTAAGTCTAATTTCGTCAAATCAAATCCGGCGGGTTGGGCTGTCAGGGCTAAGGTAACCGATACGGCATACGACTACAACCGAACCAGCGCGTACCGGACACCAGTTTTAGAAAAGAAGTCAAAGTACAAGAATCCGTATAAAGGTTCTGTAGTTTCGTCGAAGCGTCCAATACTTGTACAGACTGGCAACCTTCGAGATTCAATAACTTATGATAAATCAGGCGATGAGGTTATAATTGGAGTAATGCCGAATACAAAGAAGGCCGGAGCGTTACAAGAGGCACACACTTATGCAAAGAAAATGAACGAAGGCGGTACTGGCAAGTGGGGTAAGAATACAACCAATACCCCGGCGCGTAAGTTTATGCCAACGCCTAGTGAGGGGCCAAATGAAAAGATGGTTTCGGCTATTACAAAGAAAATATATTTTGAGGTTAACAAAATAATGGAGGACTGGAAATGAAAACTGAAAAGATAATAGCTGCCATTGCCAATATATACGAGATACCTGTAAGCATGGTAAAAGAATATTTCGTAAAAACAAAGTCTTTTGATAAGACAATTGCTTGTATTGAATTGAGCAAAAATAGGAATACGAACACACAAATAACACTATTATGATACTCGGAGACATCGTACACGCGATTGTAGAAGAATGTAAATATCTATTTTTGGATATGAATGCAACAGTCATACTTGACACTCAATTAGACTCGGAAAAAGTTTACGATATGCCTTTATGTATAATTGAGATTGGTGATGATTCGGAATCGGGACGCTTACCAGGGAATGGGATAACCCGGTTTGACCTTAATTTTTCGCTTAGTGTTTATAACTATGAACCAAATGCGTATAATGATAGTGACAATGGTTACGCTACTTCGCTACTCGACATTACCGATACGGTGCGCAATTACTTTGAGAACGAGAAATGGACTACTCAGGAAATGGTTAATTTAACTTCAAGCTATGGGTTTAGGTTAACGTTCCAGGGCAGTAACAAGGCTCAGGATTTGGTAAATGATGACAACATAGTAATGGGTAGAACCATTAATTTCAATTCTATTGCTTTTGATCAAAACACCAATAGCTCGAATGATATTGTATTAGCTTCCGGAGGCACGGCTACAGGTACGGTAGTATTCCAATAAAAAACCGCGCCTGTCTGGTTAACAGGAACGCGGGTAACTATAGAAAACAAAACTGAATGTCCTATCTTGGATTACGTATATGTGGAGTGAAATTATATGGAACAATTAATGGTTCAATATAAATGCCTCCATTGCGTAAGTATTCTGCTTTTAATTGTTCATAATTTTTAGGTAGCATACGACCATATAAATAAAACCCATCAGGGTCAAGTTTTTTTCACGTTCTATTTCAGCTTTTATAAAATAATATTCAAACTTTTGCATATTAAGATAATTTAGGAGTCCTCCGTATTTATGTTAATGCCTGTTAATTTTGTTAAATAGCCATTTTGCAAACAAAATTCCTAAAACAATAGGTAAAATATGCCAAAAATAATATAACAAAGTATGTATCATATCAACTCCTCCACAGTTACCTCAAAGAATTTAGAAAGTTTAATAGCTGTATCCAATGTTACGCCGCATCTATGGTTGCGCTCTTCGATATATTGTATAGTCCGGGGGGACAAATCAACGTCGAGGGATAATTGAAACCGAGATAACTTTTTACTATGGCGCAATTGCTTTAATTTTTCTCCGTTTAGATACATAAAATTATAGTTATGGCACAAATATACTAAAATCATACTAATAAACAAGTATATTTTTGTTAAAACTTTTTATTCAAATGAGTTCAGAGCAAAAGAGAATAGTTTTTTCGAATGAATGCCCTAATGATCAAGGTTCTATCATCCCAAATGATACCTTTGATTTTTCGAGATACAAACTCAACCCTGTTATTTTACGCTCGCACGATTGGGAATCTTTTGCAATCGGATTAATGACAGATATTAAGTTCGAAAATAACCAATGGTCAGGACTCCCTGTATTTCACAAAATAACAGAAGAAAGTAAGATTGCTGCCGAAATGTATGAAAAGGGGTTCCTTCGTTCGTCTTCTGTCGGCGGTCAGGCTGTTTGGGCTAAAGAACAAATGACCGGCGATTATAAAAAGGATGATAACGGAATGATGACTTGTGAAAAGTTTCTCATTTACGAAATATCCCTACCCACATTGCCAAGTAACCCTGAAGCTGTTACCGAGGATGCTATATTAGAAGCCGAAAAAGTTAATCTAAGCGTTATTTTTAAGAATGAAGAAGCTAATAAGATACACGAAAATATTATAACATTAAAATCAAAAATCGAATCACAAACAATTACAGAAATGGCAGAAGAAAAAGTAGAAAAAGAAACTGCCGCTGTTATACCTGCTGCTGTGGCTGAAAAGTCGCAAGAGCAACCCGCAGCGCAGCCCGATGTCGACAAAAGCAACCACGTTGTTTTAGCGACTAAAAAAGAATCAACAGGATTACCAAAATGGTTGGATAACCTTATCGGCATGACTGCAAAGTTTGCCCACCCGGAAGGCGAGTATGGTGACACCCCAATTGTAGAGGCTCCTAAAAAGGATATAGCAACCCAGGAAAAGCCGACAGGTCTATCCGCAGAAGCTGAAGCCAAAGCCAAGAAAGCTGAAGAAGCTGTACGGAAAGTAAAAGAAGCAAAAGCGAAGTACGATGATGCCGAAGACGAAGAAGAAAAATCTAAGTTTAAAGTAGCGTACGACAAAGCAAAAGAAGAAGCCGAATCCGCTTGTAAAGAAGCTGCCGATTATGAAGCAACCGAAGAAACTTCGAAAAAAGCTTCTGAAGTAAAAGAAAAGAAAGAAGCCGAAGAAAAACCTAAGGCCGAAGAATCGAAAAACAATGCACACATGACTGTTAAACCCATTAAGAAAACCCAAGAGGAGCTTGCTGGGTTGAATCTTGCAGCCGCTCCCGGAACACAACGCATATCATTTGGCGAAAATGTTTCGTTCTCTAAACTTCAGGCCGAAACCCGCAAAGGTGAAGGTGAAGGTTCGAGAGTTATGAATCGTATTTTCAACGGAACAAATGATGGCAAAAGCTTAGACGACTATAAGATGGTATTAAACTCCATTTTGTCCGATCCTAAGTACCGCGCAATTATCGAAAAAACTCGTTTCCACATGTCGGCCAACGATGGAGGGATGAACGTACTTCGTCAGGGCTTATTGAGCGCCGATCCCCGCGTTGCTGCAAGAACTGGTATCGACTTTAAAGAAGTTTCCGCCCGTTTGAACTCCAATCGTATCGATGGTATCAATTTCAGAACCGGACAATCCGAAACCAGAACAACCCTTTCGACTGCTGGTGATTTTTCGTCACTCGACACAATCGCTGTTGAATGGTTGCCGCTTATCATCTATAAGCTGTTTCCTTCAGAAAGTTGGAAAAATGACATCCCGGTATTTGGTGTACAACAGACTGCCCGCAATTACGGTATCATCTGGACAAACATCACCGCTGATCCTGCAATCTATCGCGGAACGCAGCCAACAACCCCAGCCGATTACACCAATGACGACACCGCTGTTGGATTATCGCTTACTCCTTATTTCTTACAACCAATGCGTTGGACTCCTTACCACATGGCACAATTACGCTATGATCAACAGGCTTCCGGTTGGGCACAAGGATTAATGAAGTTGGAAGCAAAGGTAGGCGACGATTTGCTGTATACACTCGGAGCTGGTGCGCTTGCCAATAGTCAACCCGTAATTAAAACCGGCGGACCTATCGACAACACTCAGCCAAGTTCTTTTACCGTAGGTACTGGATCGAATGGTGCAGACTCGTTCTATTTCAATCCCGCATTCAACGGCACATTAACCAAGCCAGGGTTTAACGATATCCTAAGGCTCGAACAATTCTTTAAACAAAAGAACTTCGACCTTAACGCTGAACGCCCGATATTGGTTCTTGATCCTGTTATGGACTCGTATATCTCGCAGGACAAACAGACTCAATCGCTGTTAACCCGTTGGATTAATGAAAGCGGTGCAGAAGTTCAGAAGATCAAACACACATCACTATTCGAAAGAAGCCGTGTATTGGCTTACGATCCTGCCGGTAACACCATGATCGATACTAATGCTGATGGTGTAATTGTACCTACAACAACTCAGAGCGCTGGTTTATCACTGGTATCTTCGCAGGTAGGTATTGGCCTTGGTCAGATCGACGTATTCTTTGTTCAAGACCCAACCAACTACGGGTTTAAGATGAGCATGGATATGAGGATCGGTACAAGAGCTTTACGTTCTGATTATACCGGTGTTCAAGTTTACTCATACGGTACACCTGTTCAGGCTGGTGCATAAAAACAGTATAGCCCGGTGTAATGCCGGGCTTAACTCTTAAAAAATAAAACAACGATGAAAAAATTATTCAGTTTATTATTGATCCTGATGATCGGCGTTGCCGTTATGGCTCAGGTTCCAAAGATTGCAAGCAAAGTAAAAACACTTAGCGCTATTTCGGCAGGCACAATCCTACCTATTAACCCTAATTTTACTGATACCGTTACCAATGGCGATACCTTGTTTTACAAGATTGTCATTAACCATGACGCATTTGTAAAGCCTTACATTTCTTTACTTCATAAAAAGCCAGGTAGTCGAGACACAACTACGCAGTTGACATATTGGCAGTCTGTTGATGGTATTCAGAATTGGAGACAGATAACTAAAGGGAAAACCCAGAGCGCATATTCTTTACTACTGGATACCACGTCTATCAATAATGCCACCATTGCCAATAAAGGCCGAGAGATTAGTTTCCTTCGAGATACCGCTTATTTTGAAAGCCAGTATATTGGAATACGATTTATTTCGAATGGCCCCACATCAGGAACAAAGAAAGGTTATTATAAACCAATTTATTACGGTTCAATCAGAGTTCAAAAATAAATAATTGTATGGCAAGAGAACAAACTTTAAGAGTATCGGATACTAACTTCAATATAAGCAATATTCACGTTAGTCGTGTTAAAAGCTTACTAAACAAATTCGATACGGTAATAATTCATGGCGATGGAGCTATGTTTGCAGGGTCAGACGCTTTAACCGGGTCGGATTATCACAAATCATTCAACGCCGGCTACGAAGTAAATAAAGCCGAGGTTATAAGCCGGGCTAAATTCAGGGCCATTTATAAAAAAGGTGACGCAGCTCCAACGTGTCCTGAAGACATATTAAGCGAGTTCTACCATAATGCCAACAAGGAAATACAGGATACTACTAAGCCTGAATTAGCTAAGGCCAATAACAATTTCTTCTTAGAAGACGAGATTGAAGAGTTGGAGCCTGAAACTGAAACAGTGCGAAGAGGCCGTAAGCCTGGAGTAAAAACAGAAAATTAACCAAAAAAGGCTAGTCAAACGGCTAGCCTTTTTAATTTATCCTACAAATGAGACATACCATAGATACAACTGTAATCAATACGCCAACTGGCATAGCTAGTTCTTCAGATGGTGTGATGATGATGGTAATTAAAGGGATTGCTACAAGTATACTTACGTTAGATACTGCGTATTTATGCTCAAAGGCATCCGATCTTGCTACACTTGGTATAACTCCCGATTATGATTATGTAAATAGTTTGTCGGTATATCAACAAGCAAAAGAATTTTATAACGAAGCTGGAGACGGTGCGTATTTATGGTTAGTGGTTACTGCAACTACTAATGTCTTTAATACATACGTTGTCGGAACTACATTTAAAAACCTTATCCGTGGTACAATGCTTACGGATGCCACCAAAAGAGCTAAGATGATAGGGTTAGGATTTAATCCACCTACCACTACTCAGAGCGCAAACGATTTTCCAACCGAAGTAATTTCTACTATCACCGCCTTACAAGCTACACAGGTAGCAATGTTCCCAGAAGGTTATTCGTTTTCGGCTATTATCGACGGTTATAATATGTCTTCCACTGCAACGGCAACTACCTTGCAAAGTATGGCATCTAAATTAGCTCCGTCGGTATCATTGTGTATTACCGGTTCTAAATCAAATGGTGTTTCCGCAATAGGCGCCGCGCTTGGAAGATTTGCGAGAATATCTATCGGTCACGGATTCGGAGAAGTTGATGATGGTCCCATAGCGTTGGATACGGCTTATCTTACCAATGGCGTAACGGTTCCAATATTGGGAACAACAATAGCACAAGGAACCAATTTAACCGCCGCTCATGTTTATATGGTTGTTAATGGCCCTGTAACGTATAATGGTGCTACCTATTCAATAGGTGACGTATTTACTGTTATTGCCGGAACATTAGGTTTTACAGGTACTTCTACAAGTGTAGTTGACCTTACTGCCACCGGTACTGTTGTTGTAGGTACAACTTACCAA
>Ga0302296_1002408_pt1 | contig 12642 bp, 6 predicted proteins | sample III_Fen_N3_1_FD_194546 | JGI IMG/M metagenome (GOLD analysis project Ga0302296, IMG submission 194546) | Peat permafrost microbial communities from Stordalen Mire near Abisko, Sweden - III_Fen_N3_1 | ecosystem: Environmental > Terrestrial > Soil > Wetlands > Permafrost | place: Sweden: Abisko... | reverse complement strand
GTCGATCCAGACTTCCTTTCAATACACAGAAAATGGAGAGGATAAACAATATTCGCCCAAAATTTTCAGAGGTGATAAAGCTTTTATCAACTTTAAGATATGAATAGGAAACTAGTCCAAAACCACTTGTCATCTTATCAGACCACTAGTCACATTTCCCTTTGAACGTGTCTAATCTATTATTTTCTTTGTGTTATTCATTAACAGATGGGATTTATACTTATTAAATATTGCAGACAATGAAAAAGTTTAATACAACATCCCTTGTGATTGCCATTTTTTATAACAATGGCATTTTGCCAAGCAGCATAATTAAAATCACAACCATTGAATTATATCAGAATCAATAATATGAAAGAAAATACAAAATGGATCTTATTTAATCTGACAGTCGCATTCTCCTTATATTGGGCAGGTAATTTATTATTATGGTTCCCCTGGAGTATTAATGCAAATCTTGGAATCGGATTAATGTTGACAATTATGCCTTTGTTATGGGGAATTGGAATATACAATTGTTTAATTAGGTATAAAGGTGAAAAAGTTTTAACCGGAGTGATTATTACTTCGATAACTATGTTGGTTAGCGCAGTTGTTTCTGACTATATATTTTTTGGATTAATTCGTGGAACAATGGACGATTTGTATCAACTTACCACTTTTTATGGATATGGATTTTTGATAATTATGCCATTTTTAGAATTACAATTTTTTAAAAAGCTAATTATCAAAAAAAGATGTCCACTAACCTCTTATAATTTTATCTCAGTTGGGGCAATTGGACTGTTTTCTCTTTTAATTTTAACATTCATCATTAAATTAGATATAAAGATTTAAAACATCTTAAATTACTTTGATATACTTAAATCTTATAAATATGGTTATAAATACAAATGGCATCGGAATTTTCCTGGTAAATGTGATCGTTGCATTGGTCGTTTTTATCGGGTTACTTATTTTTACTTTACGAGGCCGTTCACAGAGGCCGGTTTTCAGAATAATGATATTAGCATTAATTGTTGTTGTTTGCGGAATGTCATTTGCAAGAATTACTTATGGCATAGGAGTACCATGGTGGATATTTTATGGACTTCCTGCACTGGTTACATTTGTGCTTCCTCCACTCATATTGCGCATGTCGGGACGTGAATTACTGCTCTATGTACCATTGGCAATAATGATGTCTCCTGTTATCCACATCTTCTTTTCCTTTTTCTTTGGTTGGCATGATTATATGCCACTTTTTTATGTGCCTTGGTGGCACGAGTTATTATAAAATCTATTTATATTAAATTAAAAACGAATAAAGAGCTCCTCCCTAAAATTGCTCACCCGGCAATTTATTTTCGGCCGGCTCCCTCAGGATGAAAGGGTCCTACAGCACAAGTCCGTACTTTATAAATGGCAGTTTTTTTGTTTTCAATCCCATTCCGACGCCTCCTCTTCCTAAAAAATCCTGGTCTTACCAACAATATTTTCAATTTATTATAGAAATTAAGTCAATTGTAGTTAACTTAGGTATGTTTATATGAACTCTTTTCAGGAGTTATTTTAAATTACCTTATCTGATATTTTTTTTTGAACTGTTTGTATTAAAAATTTTAATCCAAAGTGAAAAGGAAGCGTATACTTTATCTATTGATTTTGATTCTAAGTCATGGCAATTTTCTGTTTGCCATAAATGAAAGTATACGAATCGAGGACTATTCTTATAGAGAAGGGTTAACATCTTCAGGTGTCAACAGTGTATTCAGGGATTCAAAAGGGTTTTTATGGATCTGCACTACAAATGGCTTATTCAGGTACGATGGATATAGTTTTAAGAATATCAATTCTATAGCAAGAGGAATCTTAAAATATGAAACGTACTGTATTGTTGAAGACAGGAATCAGAATTTCTGGATAGGCACTGCCGGTAAGGGGATTGTTTATTATAACTCTCACTCCGGGAAACTGTTTAGCCTTAAATTGAGCGAAGGGAATAATTCTAAAGTCAACAGAATATTATTCTTTCAAAACAGGATATGGGTTGCCACTAACGAAGGTCTGCTCGTGATTGAAGAAAGGGAAGATATCGATGTTAATACGCCTTTTAAAGTTAAAGTATTGTGGCCTGACCCGGGGAACAAGAATTTGCAGATGAATGTCATAAATTTCATCTATTCCCAACCAGGAAGTAAATCATTGTGGATAGGGACAAACAGCCCACTATATGAACTTGATACTGATACTTATGAATTTAAAAATGTTAATTCATACAATCAGAACTCTATAAGATGGCTCGCAGATTATTCAAATGGTAAAATACTGGCATCAAGCTGGGATGGAGGAGTTTTTGTTGTTGATCCTGTTAAACATATCCTTGAAAATGACCCTGTAATTAATGAAATTAACAGAATTGTCGGTGATAAAAGGGTAAAATCAGCTATTGTTGACAGGCAGAACCGGTATTGGATTGCAACATTTGGTGACGGGCTTTATATCTTTGAGAAAGAAAAAAATGGGAAACTGAGGTTTGAGAATTACCGGAATGAGGAAAATCTGCCAATAAAGTTAAAATCCAATTTTATTGATCAGATTCTTTTAGACAACTCAGGCACTGCATGGTTGAGCATGGCGGAATCAGGGTTGTCAAAAATTTACTATCAGAAAGATTATTTCCGTTATTATAAGTTCTCGGAATCAGATAATACCAAGTCAAAAGAAATACATACGATTAAGCAATCCTCTGATAGAAACAAATTCTGGGTAAGCATTAACCGGAATGAGTTAGATCTTTTTGATTCAAAAAACTACAGCTACAGACAATTTACATCTTCCAGTTCATGCCTTCAATTACAAAACGATAAAATCAATTTTGCCTATCAGGATAAGAAAGGTAATTTATGGATTATATATTCAAGGATCGGGTTATATGTTGTCCCTTCAAAATTTGCTCTGAGCCTGGTAGAAGGAAAATCAAAAGGCACGATAAAGCCAGTTGAGGCAAATGCTTTATTTTCAACAGACCCCAGAGAAAATTCCTACATAACAAATTTTTTTGATGACAGCAAAGGCCGGTTATGGATTGAAAGCTGGGGAAACGGTTATGTTCTTGAAATGTTTGATGGGTTTCTCAATTCAAAGACCTCAGAACAGCTGAAGAGTAATTCTAAAATAGTCCAGATTTATTCTGAGGTGAATAAGGAGCAGATTAATTTTACTATTTCTCCTGTCAGCTCTATGCTTGAGGTGAGAGAAAATGTTTACTGGCTTGGCACAAGGAATGAAGGAGTTATTGAAATTGACGAGCTTTCAAATCATAAATTTGTTGGAAAAGAGCTGGACATTAATGAGAAACTTCCCAGTAACTACATTAATTGTTTTTACATGGATAAAAAACGGAATATATGGATCGGGACTAATTCAGGTCTTTGCTATCTTAATGATAATAACCTCCAGATTTTAAATGTAAAAAACGGCCTCTGTTCCGAAAGCATTAACAGCATTACGGAAGATGATAATCATGATATCTGGATTTCCACATCTTTCGGGATATCTAAAATCAGCAGCAAGGATTTATCAGTGCAAAACTTTTACAACTCCGACAACACAAAATTAAACCAGTTTATCAATGGAGCTGTAGCTCTATCCAGTGACATGAATGTCTGGTTTTCTACAAATGAATCTTTAGTGACTTTCAACACCGACTCAATACAAAATTATCATATATCTGCTCCTGTTTATTTTACTGATATTAAGATCAATAATCACACAATTATTCCTTCTGAAAAATATATGGGAATACACATTATTGACAATGAAGCAAACCTGAGTAATGTCATTAATGTTCCATATGGCTCTACTCTTAATATTGAATTTGCAGCGCTTGACTATTTAAATCCTGAGAAGATACTGTATAAATATAAAATAGGTAATAACAGTGAATGGATTATCCTCAGTCGCGGACAACGAAGTCTTAATCTTCCAAATACAAATCCCGGAGAATATAATCTAAGTATAATGGTGGTCAATTCTTCAGATATAAGCGGACTAAAGAGTGTAAAGATCCACTATCTGCCTCCATTCTGGCTTTCCAAAATGGCCTATTCTATCTATTTACTCGTTGTCGTGATTCTTTTATTTACTTACCGGAAGCTTGTTATCCAGAAAACAATGCAGAAATCTCTTGTCGAAAAAGAGCGTTATGAGAGGAAAAAGATTGAAGAATTAGATAAAATGAAAAGTGAATTCTTTTCAAATATTTCTCATGAGTTTCGTACTCCTTTAAGTCTGATCATTAATCCGCTTGAGAAACTGGTAAATGAAGATAACCTTTCGACTAAAGACAAAGACAGGCTCAGGCTTGTACTGAAAAGCAGCAATCGTTTGTTAAAGCTGACCAATGAGTTAATGGATTTTAGCAAGATTGAAAAGCAATTGCTAAAGCCCGACTTTGAGCTTTGCGAAATTGTTTCCAAGACAAATGAAATCAGCCATCTTTTCATTAACCTGGCTGATCTGATGAATATCGAATTTAAGATCAACTATTCTTTCGATCGTCTTGAATTACCAATAGATAAAGGAATGATTGAGAAGGCAATATTTAATTTATTATCAAATGCCTTCAAATATACATCCATATACGGCGTAATTATGATAAACCTCTCCAAATTCAGGGAGTCAGATACCGAATATGTTAAAATATCAGTTATAAACACGGGGCAGGGTATAAGTAACGAAAATTTAAGTAAAGTCTTTGATCGTTATTACCAGGTTAATAATGTTCAAAATAAAAATATTGAAGGTACGGGTATCGGATTAGCGCTGGTTAAAAGTTTTGTTGAACTGCATAATGGAAGAGTTGAAGTTAAAAGTGAACCTAATCTTGAAACTTGTTTTGATATATACCTGCCTGTAAATCAAACTGATTATAACAGCAATAGCGAAGTAACCCCTGCTATTCCTAAAAAATCAATAAGAAATACAAAGATTACAGAAGATAGTGAAAATCTGTCTCCCAAACAAAATTACGGGTACCGGATTTTAATTGTGGAAGACGAAGAGGATATTAGAAACTATATAATAGAAGAATTATCATCGGATTATAAAGTTTTATCTGCTAAAAATGGCGAAGAAGGACTGAATATAGCCAATGAAACTATTCCCGACCTCATAATCACTGATGTGATGATGCCGGTTTTGTCGGGTATTGAATTGTGTAAAAAATTACGAAATCAGGTAATAACTTCACATATTCCAATAATTATTTTATCAGCAAAAACAGGAGTTGATCAGCAGATTGAGGGATTGGAGATGGGTGCCGATGTTTACATGATTAAACCATTTAATATTGATATCCTGAAAGTCCAGGTTCAACGTCTTATTAGCTTTAAGCAGGCAGTATATTCAAAATACTTAAAGGAGACTACCCTGATTCCACAAGATTCAGGAACCAGTAAGCTCGATGAGGATTTTATCAGGAAAGTATTGACCTTTATTGAGGAGAATATGACTGATTCCGACCTTAATGTTGATCAACTGGCAAACTGTGTTTCCTTTAGCAAAGTTCAAACATACAGAAAAGTTAAAGCAATCAGTGGTTTATCTATTGTCGAGTTTATCAGAACAGTTCGCTTAAGGAAAGCATCTCAACTAATATTGGAAGATCGCTTAAATTTTTCTGAAATTGCTTTTACAACAGGTTTCTCGACTCCATCATATTTTTCAAAGTGTTTTCATGATCATTTTGGAATGACCCCCTCTGAATTTGCTACTGAGTACGGTAAAGAATCTACAGCGACCGGAACGGTGGGCATTCAGATTCTGTAAGTTGCTCATCTGTTCCCCGGTACATAATTGATCATATTAGCTTCAGAATTTTAACAGCATCACTTCCATATTGCTATTTGAATCAATTTTAATAGTTGTTATTCCAAATTTGACAGAGTTAGAGTACCAGATACTTTACTTTTGATTCAAATAGGTTCTTTAGTTATTAGGGTAATTTGAACTTGTTATTATTGATAGGTACTTTTATGAGTCTATCAGTATTACACGTTGTTGGTTGCTTCAATGGTTAGTTTATTAAGCGATAGGAAGCAGGTGTTTGTCGGGCTCGCTGCAACCTATCGCTTTAATTAAACTATAAAAGCAAGAATTATATGATTCATCTTAGAAATAGGAGAATTCCTGTTGTTTTATTAATTATAATATCCCAGGTTAATTGTCTGCTGGCCCAGAAAACACATAGCGATAACAATGATGGCACTTATACCAACCCGGTAATTTTTGCTGACTTTCCTGATCCTGATGTGATTTTGGTTGCTGATACCTATTATATGGTTTCCACGACCATGTTCATTTTTCCCGGAGTAACAATTCTGAAATCCTACGATCTTGTAAATTGGGAGTATTGCAGTAATGCCGTTCCCCGCTTCGATTTCAATCCTTGTTATAACATGGATGGTTGTGCAAGATACGGGCACGGACAATGGGCGACCAGTTTAAAATATGATAACGGTAGATTTTATTTAATGTTCATAACCCTCGACGAAGGCGGTTTTATTTGTTCGTCCGCAAAAGCAGAGGGACCATGGGAAATCAGAAAGCTGCCAAAAGGGTTTTATGACCCCGGCTTATTCTTCGATGATGATGGAAGAGTATTTGTTGCACACGGTTATGGTAAGGTCTTTATAACTGAACTGGATAAGACTTTTGCTCCAAAAAGTGAAGATTCATTGGTTTACACAGGTGATATTCGTGATGGTCTTGAAGGATCCCATGTATATAAAATAAACAATTATTATTATTTGTATTGCACTTATGGAGGTGTTGACGGTATCCAGGTAGCCCTCCGCTCTGGAAATATCTTCGGTCCTTATGAACAAAAAGTGGTTCTCAGAGACACAACGAAAGGGGTTAACTTCGGAGTTCACCAGGGAGCGCTTATCAGAACACAGACAAACGAATGGTGGACTATACTCTTTGTCGACAGCGGACCATTTGGCCGTTGTCCGTCATTGCATCCGGTAACATGGGTTGATAACTGGCCTGTTGTTGGAGTTAATGGGAAAGGCGTAGTAAGATATAAAAAACCGAATGTTGGAAAAAAATACCCAATAAAAGACCTGCCTGCATCGGATGAGTTCAGTGATAAGATGCTGGGGATGCAGTGGGGATGGAACCACAACCCCGACTCAACCAAATGGTCGCTAACCAGAAGACCAGGATTCCTTAGCCTGGAAACAACCAGGATCGTTTCTAAGTTGCCTGAAGCCCCGAATATGCTTACCCAAAGGATCATTGCCTGTTACGATCAGACCATCCCAACTATAGGAACTACAAAAATGGAAGCAGGAAACATGAAGGATGGTGATGTTGCAGGTCTGGCAGTTTTTCAGAATCCTTATGCCTATATAGCGGTCAAAAAAAATAAAGATTCCAGATTCCTGGTTATGGTTAATAATGGCCATGTAATTGACTCTCTGTCAATGAATAATTCTTCAGTGTACCTGCGAACCATCGCTTCTAACAGTACAAAGAAGGCAAGCTTTGAGTTTAGTTTTGACAATAAAACATTCACGCCTCTTGGAAATGAATTATCAATGAGCTTTAATCTTTCAGTATTTACAGGAAATAAATTTTGCCTCTTTAATTATGCCACACATGAAACAGGTGGACATGTTGATTTTGATTGGTTCAGAAGCAGTTATGAATAAAAAACAATTATAGTATATATCTTAATTTGCCATGAAAAAAATAGTTCTTATTGTATTGCTGGTGTTGCCACTTTCCTTATTTGCTCAGAATGCAAAAATTAAAATTGATATCTCCAGAGAAATTGGAGATATTGATCCTAAAATTTATGGTGTATTCATGGAACCTATTCATTTTAACGGTAAAATGATGGGATTGCCCGATACTGTCAGCTTCAATACGCTCTATGGGAATTTGTACGATCCCTCTTCGAAACTTGCAGATGAGAACGGCTTCAGAAAAGATTATGTTGAAGCTATGAAAGAGCTCAAGGTTACAAATATGCGGTGGCCAGGAGGTAATTATGTAAGTGGCTACAACTGGCAGGATGGTATAGGTCCGAAGGATAAGCGTCCAGTCAGGATTAATCTGGCCTGGGGTGGTTTCGACAACAATCATGTAGGGACTGATGAATGGATTGCTTTAAATAAAACGATAGGAAGTGAAAATATTGTATGCGTGAACCTGGGTCTCGGCAACATAACAGACGCATGTAACTGGCTGGAATACTGCAACTATAAAAAAGGAACCTCGTTTTCTGATCTTCGTGCAAAAAACGGACATCCCGATCCCTATAACTTAAAAATATGGGACCTTGGAAATGAAGTCGATGGAGCTCCATGGGAGCTTGGACATAAGACAGCTGACGATTATGTTAAGATTGGACGGGAGGCAGCAAAAGCAATGAAATCAGTCGATAACACTATTAAATTTGTCGCATCAGGATCATCTTACTATGAGCCTTCTGGTCAATGGATAGAGTGGAATAGTAAAGTTCTTAGCGGACTTGGAGATCTGATCGATTATATTTCGATTCACCGTTACTGGGAAAACTCCTCTGACTACTATAATTACATGGGACAAAGTGCTTTAGATTTTGAGGAGAAGATAAAAGTAACAGCTGCTGAGATTGAGGTGGCAAGGGTAATGAACAAAGTTAAGAACCCAATCTCAATTTCTGTGGATGAATGGGGTATTATGTCAAGGAATTTATTGTCAGCCCTTCCGATAGCTCAGTGTTTTAACTCTTTTATCCGTCACGCTGATATTGTTAAGATGTCAAATTTCACTATGCTTACTTCATTGTTGGGAAGCGATAAAGAAAAAGGAACTTTTAAAACACCTTTGTTCTACATTTTTAAATCATTTTCAAATAATTGTCGTGGAAAATCTGTCGATACATATGTTGAATGTGATACTTTCAATACTGATTTATATAAGGGAATTCCTTATCTCGACGTAACAACTGTATATTCAAAAGAGACAGGCGATATCATTATCAACGTGGTTAACAGGCACAAAGACAATCCAATAACTGCCGATATCATTTCAGCATCCGGAGAGTTCACAGCTAAAGCAGAAGCTACACTTGTTGCCGGCAACACGCTGAATGGTACCTTTACATATGATAAGCAAAGTCAGTATATACCTGAAACAAAAGTAATTAATACTGATAAAAACAGAATTAGCTATTCTTTTCCGGCACATTCATTTACACAAATTAAAGTTGAGATCAGAAAACATTAAGCTGAAGAAATTGAAAATTGAAATAACATGAAAATATGTGTGGCAGCTTGGTATTTATATAATTTCACCATTACTGATATGATATCACATTTTTTAGCAAATATTAAAAAGGGGCTTTCCATCACAACTTTAGTGATTTTATCAGTAAGTGCCGGGGCACAGCAATTGCCTTTTCAGAACCCGTATCTAAGTTCCGAAGAACGGGCTAAGGATTTGATTTCGAGGCTTACTTTAAAAGAAAAAGCAGTATTAATGTGCGACCAGTCCGACCCGATTCCACGTTTGGGAATAAAACGGTTCAACTGGTGGAGTGAAGCGCTCCATGGCTATGCCAACAACGGCAATGTAACTGTATTTCCGGAGCCGATTGGAATGGCAGCTTCTTTTGATGACCAATTACTGTTCAGGATTTTCGATGCAACTTCTGATGAAGCACGTGCAAAAGTTAATGAAGCCCAGGCGTCGGGGCAAGAGAACAAACGTTTCTTAAGTCTCTCGGTCTGGACACCAAACGTCAACATTTTTCGCGATCCCCGCTGGGGAAGAGGCCAGGAGACATACGGGGAGGATCCTTATCTGACTTCCCGCATGGGCATTTCTGTAGTGAGAGGACTGCAAGGGCCTACCGAATCCAGATATAAAAAACTTCTGGCTTGTGCCAAACACTATGCCGTACATTCTGGTCCTGAATGGAGCCGTCACCAACTTAATATCAACAATCTCGATCCCCGCGACTTGTACGAAACTTATCTCCCGGCATTCAAATCACTGGTTCAGAAAGCGGATGTAAGAGAGGTAATGTGTGCTTATCAGCGTTTGGACGATGAGCCTTGCTGTGGTAATTCAAGATTATTGCAACAGATTCTTCGTGATGACTGGGGTTTTAAATACCTTGTTGTTTCCGATTGCGGTGCTGTAACTGACTTTTTTACAAGTCATAAGGTCTCTTCCGATGCCGAACATGCTGCTTCAAAAGCTGTTTTAGCCGGGACTGATGTGGAATGTGTGTGGCAGGACTATCCTTTTAAAACATTACCTGATGCTGTTTCACGGGGACTGATTAAAGAAGAAGAGATCAACAAACATCTGATACGTGTATTAACAGGCCGTTTTGATCTGGGCGAAATGGACGAAGATTCTATTGTCCCCTGGACTAAGATCCCTCTTTCGGTCATAAACAATGAAGAACATCGCAAACTTGCATTAGACATGGCACTCGAATCGATGACACTCCTTCAGAATAAAAACAATATTCTCCCATTAAGTAAAGGTAAAAAAGTTTCGGTTATCGGACCAAATGCCAACAACAAACCAATGCTCTGGGGAAATTACAATGGAACACCTGTAAAGACCATCTCCATTCTTGATGGAATTTCGTCAAAGGTTTCTGCCGGTAATGTTTTTTACGACAAAGGCTGTGATCTGGCTGAAAATAAAGTAACAAATAGCTATTTCTCCTATTTTTCATTTGAAGGCAAACCAGGAATAAAAGCTACTTACTGGAACAACAGGGAAGGAAAAGGCGATGCTGTCGTTACCCGACAAATAACAAACCCGATAAAATTAACTGTAGCAGGTCAGCATGAATTTGAAACAGGCGTAAAACTGGAGGGTTTCTCCGGTTTGTTTGAAACAGAGTTTGTTGCATCAAAAACTGAAGAGCTTGTTTTCAAATTTGGAGCAACAGGTCATTTTGAATTGTTGGTAAATGACCGGTCATTGATAGTGTATGATAATTGGAGGACACTCCCTTCCAGAATTCCCATAGAAGTTGAAAACGGAAAAAAATATAAAATTACATTCAGATACACACAACTTAACAATTGGGAAGCAAACTTAGAGTTTGACTTTGGCAAAGAAGTCGACATCGATTATACCGGGTTGATTAAAAAGCTTAAAGGATATGATGTAGTTATTTTTGTTGGTGGACTTTCGGGACAGCTGGAAGGTGAAGAAATGCCGGTATCATACACAGGATTCAAAAATGGTGACCGTACCAGCATTGAATTACCATCCGTGCAGCGCAATTGTCTGAAAGCATTAAAGCAGTCAGGGAAGAGAGTAGTATATGTGAACTGTTCCGGTTCCGCAATTGCATTAACCCCTGAAACAGAAAGCTGTGACGCAATTCTACAGGCCTGGTACGCCGGCGAATCAGGAGGCCAGGCTGTTGCAGATGTCATCTTTGGAGACTATAACCCATCGGGCAAACTGCCCGTAACATTCTACAGGAATTCTCAGCAATTACCCGACTTTGAAGATTATTCAATGAAAGGTCGTACCTACCGCTTCATGTCCGATCCCTTATTCCCATTCGGCTTTGGCTTAAGCTATACAAAATTCTCAATCGAAGCTGCAAATTTCAGCACAACAGAGATCAAGAATAATGAAGCAGTAGTACTTACAATCCCTGTTACTAATCTTGGAAAACGTGATGGAACAGAAATCGTCCAGGTTTATGTTCACAAAGTAAACGACAGTGACGGACCACTAAGAACACTGAAAGGATTCCAACGGTTGAATATTGCTGGCGGAAAAACAGGTCAGGCTATAATCAGTTTGCCTTATGACTCATTTGAGTTTTATGACAGGCCGACAGGCAGAATGACTGTTGTTCCGGGCGAGTATGAAGTTTCCTATGGAAATAGTTCAGATCCAAATGACTTAAAAACATCAAAAATCAGAATTTCAAAATAACAGGTAATATCGGAATAAGATGAAAACAATACTATTTATATTAACATTAACAGTAGTAGTAGGCTTTCAGGCTAAAAGCCAGAATATAATAAATCATTCTCCAGCTGACTTTGATACTCCCCGTAATGAAATAAAAAAGGGGAAAGTTGACACCATTGTCTATTATTCGAAAACAGTTGGCACTAAACGTAAAGCGCTGGTTTATACTCCCCCTTCTTATACCAAAGGCAGAAAATATCCGGTACTTTATCTTTTGCATGGCATTGGTGGCGACGAAAAAGAATGGCTGAAAGGAGGTCAGCCTCAGGTTATTCTTGATAATCTGTATGCCGGAAATAAATTACAACCTATGATTGTAATCATGCCAAACGGACGTGCTATGAAAGACGACCGGGCCACAGGTAATATAATGGCATCAGATAAGGTTGAAGCCTTCGCTACCTTTGAGAAGGATTTACTAAATGATTTGATTCCATTTGTTGAGAAAAAATATCCGGTACTAACTAACCGTGAAAACAGGGCAATAGCCGGATTATCGATGGGTGGAGGACAATCATTGAATTTCGGTCTTGGCAACCTGGATAAATTTGCATGGATAGGAGGTTTTTCTTCTGCGCCAAATACAAAAGCCCCGGAATTATTAGTGCCGAATCCGGATGAAACAAAGAAAAAATTAAAAGT
>Ga0302296_1002406_pt1 | contig 12645 bp, 9 predicted proteins | sample III_Fen_N3_1_FD_194546 | JGI IMG/M metagenome (GOLD analysis project Ga0302296, IMG submission 194546) | Peat permafrost microbial communities from Stordalen Mire near Abisko, Sweden - III_Fen_N3_1 | ecosystem: Environmental > Terrestrial > Soil > Wetlands > Permafrost | place: Sweden: Abisko... | reverse complement strand
TTAAGTCAAATGTGGATATTCCCAAGCCATCGTCCTTAACTGATATTTTAACTCCTTCGTTGGTGTCCGTAACATCAACATCAATATTAACTTCGGAGTTCGAGTATTTTATCGCATTTTCAACCAAATTGTCCAATACATTAGAAAAATGTAGAACATCAACAAACAGAAATTTATTTTTTGTATGAACTTCAGTTTGTACATTTACTTTTTTAAAAGAGTTTTCCCTGTCGGAATAACGTTCTTTGATAGATTGAAGTAAAGGCTCAATTTCTACTCCTACTTTATTTAGCAGGACATTTGCTTTTTCATTATTGCTTATTTGTTGAATCCGTTCGGTATAAGCGGTTAGTTTATTTAATTCGATGATGGTATTGGTAGCATAAGTTGCTACTTTGGGCATATCGTTCTTTTCTAAATAAAACGGGATAAGCGACACCATGGCTACTGCACTTGAGATGGGGCGTTTAAATTCATGTGTCATAGAATTAACAGATTCCTGTCTGAGCCTTTCCAGTTTCCATTGAACCACGAAACTTCTACCCAAGTAGATTAAACACCCACCACCTATTAATATCAGGAATATCGAAAGCCCCAGTTGATATCCCATTTTATTTAGTAAAACTGCGCTTGGAACTTCGATATAACCAACCACACCAATCGAAGAAATAATATCCAGTTTGATCGTATCTGTTTGCAGATAGTTTGATGAAGCATGTTTCGGTTTGTCGCTATTAATTACTTTGTTTGACTTTAGATCCAAATAATCAAAATAGGTATTTTTAATGGCGTATCTTTCTGAAAGTTGTTTTTTAAAAAACGTATTCAGCTTTTTTAAGTCAACAGGCATTTCGTCTTTCAATACTAATTGCACTGCCTTTAATAATGTGTTTGGATCTTGTTTATCGATGGTAACTACGTAAGTTGTATCTTCTGTTCGTAATTTTTTTATAATATATCTCGAAGTATCATTAGACCCTGAAAAATTTGTTGAAAAAACTCTACTACCACCAATGGCTTCACCTCTTTCAGACACTTCCATATAAACAGCTTTAGTTACTGATTGATTTGCGAAATCCGTCAGCTCTTTTTTATGAAGATGATACATATTGGTTATCCACACTATTTGATTTACAGTAATAAGTGCAGAAACTAATACTATTAGCAGTTGAATATATAAATGTTTTGATCTCATACGACAGTAATTATTTCTCTTTCAGGTAAAACCTATTGCCAGCACTTGCTCTACGATGAAAAATTTAGCAAATATAATAATAAAATCAGAATTTAATCAAAATCGTGTCAGAATTCAATCAGAATTGAGTTGCTTTTTTACATGGATATTTTATTTAATTGCATTTAATTTGCAGTTCGTTAATTTGATATTAAACTACATGAAGAAAATCCTTTATTCCCTGTCTGTTTTAGTGATACTAGTCACCACGTTTAACTTTACTATTATCAACAAGCGGATCAATAATGTGTCGTGCATTGTACTCAAAAATATAGAAGCATTATCGTATGCTGAAACTACTAATGAGAATTGTTATGGAGTAGGCAGTGTTGATTGTCCGAATAGTAAAGAAAAAGTAAAATTCGTGCTGTAATGTATTACGAGAAAATAATAAGGGTATTTGTTTTAATGCTGGTGTTACAAAGTTGTGTCGGTAACAATAGACAATCACCTGAATTTGATGCTATATCCAAAAGGATTTCAGGAAAAGTATTATCATCGAGTGCTGTTTATATGCGGTACCCTTTTCGTGTAAAATTAATTGATTCTACACTGGTCGTTATGGATTTACATGGTTCGGATTATTATTACCATGAGTTTAGTTTTCCCGAATTGAAATTGAAACGTTCTTTTGCAAAGCCGGGTATTGGACCGAATGAATATCTGGATGCAGAAAATATTCGGATGGACTCGCATGGGCAGTTTTACTTATTAGAGGCCAATAAAAGTACGATTACGGTTTTTGACAGAAATAAACCTGATACCACCGAACGGATAAAGCTTTCGGAAAAATTAATACGGACACTAGACTTTGATATTGTAAATGATTCAACTTTTGTTGTTCCTGATTATACAGGCAAACATCGATTCAATCTGATTAACAGAAAGGGCCAGATAACACGCAGTTGTTTTACCATCCCCGGCAAGAAGAATAATTCTTCAAATGTAGTAGTAGCACAAGCCTGGCGATCGTTTATTGACTACAACCCTTCCAATGGAATATTGGCTATGGTTACTCAACTGGGGCAGGTACTGGAGTTATACAATTTGAAGAAAAATTCCATTATCAATATCGTATACGGTAAAGCAGGTGAACCGGAATTTATCAACAAAGGTGGATATGCCTCGCCTTGCGGTATTATGGGGTATAGCGATGTGTACGTGGGGAAAGATAGAATCTATGCCATTTTCTGGGGAAAAACATTTAAAGATATAGAAAAAGATTCCAACTCAAAAGATGGTGGTAATCTATTGCAGGTATTCGATTTGACTGGAAAGCCTCTTTGTCAGTATATTTTAGACAAGTACATTACAGGATTTACTGTCGATGAAAAACAAAATAAAGTCATTGCGCTGGATGTAAATGGGAATAATCCATTGGTGGAATACCAACTTTAAACCCAGATATCTACGAGTATTCGCGAAAATGACACTAAATATTCGGAAAGAAGTAATGTCCTATGCTCAGTATCTGTTGCCTCCATGCGGCTTTAGTTGTAATTTGCGACTCATATTTACGACCAAACTTTCGACGCTCTGTGCCTAAATTAGCCGCAAAGTGGCGTAAGTTTAGTAGAGATAATAACAGAAAATGTTATGCAAGCCGCATAGCGGCGACAGGTAATTCTCAATAAATTAGATACGATATTGTATTGAGTTTGCCACTTAAAATATAAGTTAGAGATAAGAAATTGAACTCTGATTTACAATATCCTGACAATCAATTAAAAAGTCATTTCCCGTAAAAGGGATAAATTATAGAAAAACAACCAAAGTGATTTATGAAAAACAGTATCTTATTTATAATCTTTTTATTTATTCTTTCAGCATGCAATAATCTGCCAAGTGAATTGAAAAATAAAGTTTCGAAGGAAGTGCAGGAAGCACTTGATGAAGCCGGAACGAACCGACAGGAACTTGAAAAGGTATTAATTCATTACAGTAAGAATCCACAAGACTCGTTAAAGTTTAGGGCAGCTTGTTTTCTAATACAGAATATGAAGGGATATTATAGTGTAACAGGAGAAAACGTAAATAAACTGGAGGAACTATATAGAATAATGGGAAAGGCATTGCCAGATGAAAGGAGTACAATATACAATCGGGGTGTTGACTCCCTGAGAATTAAATTTAGTTTCAACAAGCAACCTGACCTGCAATATATTCGTGCAAATTTTCTTATTCAGCATATCGATCAGGTTTTTAATGTCTGGGAGGCTACTCCTTGGCAACGCAATTATTCTTTCGATGCATTTTGCGAATATGTACTGCCTTATAGGGTATATGACGAAAAATTATCCCTTTGGAGTCCACTTATCGAAAAGCGATTTAAACCCCAACTGGACAAAATCTATTTTGAAACCGGCAATTTGTACGAAGCTGAAAATGCCTTATTCGGTAAAGCAACCGTAGAAGAAAAATTTTCTGCATCCAACTATAAAGCTGTAACTATTACAGCGAAAGACAAGTTGAATTTTGAAAATGTATGTACCGAACCGGGCGAAAAGCTTTTGCTGATTCAGCATTATAATGGAGGGAAGGACGCTAAGATCAATATAATTATCAATGATGTCGATACAATTCCCGTAGTGCTAAAAAGAACGGGTGGCTGGAAAAAACCAACTGCGAATATCGTAAAAGTGCCCATTAAAATGGACAGACTAGTCAATACCATTTGCCTGGAAACGAAAGCCGATACGCTAAGTATTGATTATGTGAAGGTAGTTCCGATGCTGGATTTTCATTTATTCCGGCAGTCGGCCATCTCGTCGGGAGCCACCTACAAAATAACCAATAAGCAAAACGGTGCATGTCTGACAATTGATAATGACTCGACCAAGTTAGGTTCTAAAATTATCACCTCTGAATTTAAGAACAACAATGCTCAAAAGTTTATTTTGTCTTATACCGATTATGGATTCTTTAAAATTATAACACATGATAAACATAAAGTTGTGTTAGATGTATCTAACGGATTAATAGACAATGGGGCGGAATTGACTATCTTCTCTGATTATAATTTCCCGAATCAGACATGGACACTCGTTCCGGATAAAGAAAAAGGATACTTTAGAATAATAAGTAGAAAGAGTGGAAAATGTTTGGAAATAAATTCGAAGTTCTCAAAAAATAAAGTTCAAGTTGTTCAAAACGAGAATAATGGTAGTGACAATCAATTATGGAAATTTGAAATGCTCGACAAAGCACCCCAAAAAGACAGTTTAACAGAATTGAAAATGGGAACAACTACAGAAGCATCGTTCCGAATTTATCACGAGACGCTTGATTATCAGATGTACCAGTTTAGTGGAGCTATGCCGGCAATTAATGCCATAAGCCTAATAAATACAAAAATAGGGAGTTGTCACGAAGAGGCACAGTATCTGACCTATATCTCGCGGGGGTTGGGCATGCCCATGACGTATGACTTTGTACCTCAATGGCCAAATCGATCCTTGTCTCACTATTGGAACGTGTTAATAGATGAGAAGGGTAAAACTATCAGATATTATTTTAGAAATAAACCCGGTGCATTCACAATCTTTGATAATTTCACGAAAGAGAAGGTTTTCAGAAGCACTTATTCTATCAACCGACAGAGTTTAGCTATTATAAATAACAATAGAGAAGATATTCCGAGACTGTTTGAGAACATGCATTTTATAGATGTAACACAAGAATATACAAAAACTTCAGATGTAAAAGTTACTCTTGACCGTAAAAAGGCAGATAATCGACATTTTGCCTATTTGACTGTATTCGATAATAAAAATTGGGTGCCCATTTTTTGGGGTGAGATACAGTCAAACAGCGTAATATTTAATAAAATGGGAAGAGAAGTAGCTTATTTACCCATTTATTACAACAGTACAGGAAACACACCTGCCGGTAATCCATTTTTGCTTACGGCAGCAGGAAAGATAAAGGTGCTAAAACCTGATGCTAAGAAGTTACAGCAACTGGTTTTGCACCGTAAATATCCATATATATTTTATGGTAGTCCTAACGACCGAATGATAGGTGGACGGTTTCAGGGAGCAAACAATCCTGACTTTGTGAATGCAGTAGATTTGTACACGTTTAACGATATGACCAATGCCAGTTTCTGTAATTTAAAAATTGAAAACAATAGAGCATTTAAGTATTTAAGGTATATAGGCGCTGATGGTAAAAACTGTAACATTAACGAACTAATGTTTTACGATGAAAATGGGAAAGAGATAACTGGAAGTGTGATAGGTACAGAAGGTAGTTGCAATGATAATGGATCTACCAAAGAAAAAGTGTTTGATAAAAATATATTAACCGGATTTGATGCTCCTATGCCCAATGGAGGATGGATTGGATTAAAATTGCCAAAAGCTGCCCGGGTAAGCAAAATCCGTTTTATGCCACGTACCGATGGTAATATCATAGAGCAGGGCGATAGTTATGAATTAGTCTATTGGAATAATGGGTGGAAATCACTTGGTGAGAAAAAGGCATTAGCAGATTCTATAGTTTATAACAATGTGCCAAGCAATGCTTTATATCTATTGCATAACAGAACAAAGGGAGCTGATGAACGCATTTTTACCTATGAAAAAGGAGAACAGGTGTGGTGGTAAAAGTTAGTTGACAGTTAATAGTTGGCAATTGATAATCGATAGTTACAAATAACCCCAAGCCTCCGTCAGTGGACGTACAGACTCTAAAGGGATGTGAAGAGTGTTAGGAGAAGTGATTTATGTTCTCCTCTAGGGTTTAGTCTCAATCGAACGGGGTTAGGGGTTATTGGTTTGTTACTCTCCCACAGTTTATAACAAGGTGGAGTGTAAAGCGAAATCAGAATTGAGTCAGAATTGAAAGGTTCATTAACTGAAATATATGATTTTGTTTTAATAATTTTGCTACGATTATTATAAAAATGATATTTTATTGTTCTTTTTATTCACCTAAACGTCGCACATTGCTACTATCGGGGTGAGAAACATAACAATTAGAACATAAAACAATACTATTGATTTACTAGAACTAAGATAGATAAACTAAATCCATTTCTGGTAATGTGATAGAAAAGTAATATGACCATAACGAAAAAAACAAATACTAATCATAGGGAAAATGGGGCGGAAAAAATTGTCTATACTCGCAAAAGCCCGGACAATGACCTCCGCCCCAACTCCCACCTATCAAAGGAAAGGAGGACAAAAGTACAGAAAATACATCAAATACCATGAAGTAAGTTGCTTCAGGCTGTTGAAAGGATATACACAGTCAATAAAAAATTATTTTTTAATACAAAAAAATCAATACAAAATTTATGAAAAAGAAAATTTTTGGTGCTTTGGTGGTAGTAGCTATCGCTGCAGGTGCAATGACAAATGTGAATTTAAATCAGTCAAACAAATACTGTTCATTAACTCTTGAAAGTGTTGAATCACTAGCTAAAAGTGAACAAGTATGTTTGGGAGATGGAGGTAGGAACACTGGTAAATGTAAAGATAATGTAGGTGGTTGGGGTTCTTCATGCGTTGCTCCTGGCTTTTGGGATGATGTGGACTGTTTTGGCACTACGACAGTAAATGTATAATAAAGGAGATAGTTATTTTATCAGTCAATAACTACTAGCTGTTTTGTGTTTTGAGATTTTTAAACACTGAATCCGAAGTTAATTAAATAGAATCTTCGGTGTAGTAATAGAAATATCAGAGTTGGAATATAAAAGAGCTAGAAAAAAGGGGCAGTTCATATTTCAAATTGAAAAGGTATTGAATTAAGGCTGCCCCTGTCTCACTCAACTCATACGTGATATTGAAAGAGATTGCTACGCCATATTACACATTGCCATATCTTTTGGGGCATTGTTGAAACGATACGTACATTAAAAAAAATGGAAAAAATGAAAAAGAAAATCTTTGGTGCCGTGGTAGTAGTAGTTATTGCTGTAGGTGCAATGACAAATGTGAATTTAAATCATTCAAATAAATATAGTGCTTTAACTTTGAAAAGTATTGAATCACTAGCTTCTCCTGAAGGACAAGTATGTGTTTCAGATCCAAGTAAAAATTGGGGTGTATGTAAAGCAAATACATATAATGGGGTTTTTGCATGCGTTACTGCTGGCTTTTGGGATGATAAGGACTGTGTTGCCGTCTATTAGTTAAGTTATTTTTTCTGGGGGGGAGGAATATTTATAATGCCTCCCCAATATTTTAAACCGTCAATTGTACGGAAACATAATGCTAATTATATTTCTAAATATCAGATATTTAAAATCTTTTCAAATACTTTTAAAGGTATCGAGACCGTGACATTAAATAATCCCTAATTGTTGAATTTATAAAATTAAAAATATGAAAATAAAACTTTTATTATGCTCAGTAGTATTTATTGCATTATTATCCTCTTGTAATAATGGAAATAAAGTGATTAATGAAGATAGAAATAAATATGAAAGTAAATGCAAATTAATAGAATTTAAAAAGAAAGAGTTTAAAATTGATGAGCAGACAACCTATTTAACTGAATATATTCAATACGTAGATAAGGATTCTATTGATTATTTAGTTTTTGTAAATAAATATAACAATTCTGTTTACTATTATAATTATAGTAATTGTCGTTTTGTAAAAAAAATGACATTTGAAAAGGAAGGAAATAATGGAGTTTATACAATGCAAGCTTTTATGGATATAAATAAAGATAGTTTTTTTGTTTATTCTTATGATACCAAAATACTAAATTTGTTTGACAACAATCACAAACTTGTAAAAAAATACAATTTCTATAAAATTCCAGAAAAGGGTAATTGGACAATGATTAATCCGTGCCCATATATTCAAACTGCTACACCCATTAAAAAAATTGGAGACAAAATTGTTTGTATGGGCTTTGTATCTGGAGAAACCAGTCAAGAAACAAATACGAATAGACCCGTTTGTGTTGTGTACGATCTAAAAAGCAATAAAATTCAGTCAACACTTAATTATCCTATACAATACTCAAAATACAATTGGGCAGGTGGATTTACCTACAGAATGCCTTATTATGACGTCGTTAACAGAGATTTGATTGTTAGTTTTGCCGCTAGTCATAATTTAATAAGGTATAACATTGATACCGGTAAAAGTGAAGAATTCTATGCAGGGAGCTCAAATATTAAAGAAATTAGTTCTTACCCACAGCGTAAGGATTCACGAATAGACGAAGATGCTGCATGGAGATGGTACATGACAAATGCCTCGTATGAAAATATAATGTACGACAAATATAGAAAAGTCTATTATAGAATAGCAAGATTGCCTGAGAAAGATTATAATTCAACTGAAAAAGGTAATAAAAAGCCCATAGTGATTATAATTTTAGATTCAAATCTCAAATATCTTGGTGAAACTGCTTTACCAACTGATGCAAATTGGGCTACTTGTAATAGTTTTGTAAGCAGGGAAGGTCTAAATATACAAGTGCTGACCGATAATGAAGATGTTATAAGTTTTAAAACATTCAAGATAGAGAAGTTATGAAAGCTATAAATGTTTATTTTACAGCACTTTTGCTTATGACTGTCGTGGTGTCCTGCCAAAGAGATACATATGAGTCAGAATTAGAATCCAAATTAAACTTGTTTCTGAAAAACGAAAAAGTGGATTATGAGTACGTAATAATAATTCCAGGTTCGGGTTGTACAGGTTGTATAACCAATGCAGAAAATTATTTTCTGTCAAATGTTGGGAATAATAAAATTAAATTTGTTTTTACGAATAATTTCTCTAAAAAGCAGTTGTTCATAAAACTAAAAAAAACGAACCTACAAAGATCTAATATTTTCATAGATAATGACAATTATTTCTACCTCAGAGATTATGATAAAAGTATTTATCCATATAGAGCAAAAGTGATAAATAAAGAAATTGTCGAAGTAACGATGTTATAAGTTTAATATAAAAGCAAGTATAATAAATTATGTTACAGACATCAAAATTACTGATGATGTTTTTTTCTCTTACTATTCTTTTTTCATGTACGAATTCAAATCAAAGTGCTGAATCAATGGTCAAAAAATGGGTGGGTGCAGAAATACATATTCCATCTAATATCGTCTATAAAAGTATAAGTAAAGACACAGTAAGCAAGTCTATATTTAATCATTCTTATAAAATTCTTGTGTATGTCGATTCTACAGGCTGTACCGGTTGTCGTTTAGGGCTAGATGAATGGAAAGAAATTATTGATCGTTGCCAAACTAAAAATTATGATGTAGGCTTTTTATTTGTTGTTCAGTCTTCAGATTATGGCAAATTTGAGCATAAACTAGAAATGGCAAATTTTACATATCCTATAATATATGATATGACCGATAATTTTAATAACGCAAATAGTTTTCCCAGTGAGGATAAGTTTAGAACTTTTTTGTTGGATAAGGACAATAGAGTCGTTATAATTGGCTCTCCGATAAGGAATGAATTGATATGGGAGCTATATGACGAGGTCCTGAATAAAACTAAAAATTCAGGATTCAGTCAGGGAACAAATTTGAAACTTTCAAAAAGAATGACTTCAGTAGCAGTTAATCAAGACTCAGTATGTTTAGGAAAGTTTAAAAAGAAAATCATCAAACAAGTGTCATTTCGAATTAAGAATTCGGGACCGACTCCTCTGATAATTCAAAATGTAAATACTTCATGTGGTTGCACAGTAGCTAAATACGCAAGGAAGCCAATAGATGAGGGAGAAAGTACCACCGTGGCACTGGAGTTTAGACCTAATTCATTGGGTTACTTTACTAAAACTGCGGATGTGGTTTGCAATGTACCTGAAGGGTATGTGAGACTAAAGATAAGCGGGGAAGTGGTGGAGAAATAAGAAAACAATCATCAGTTAGCAGTTAACATTAATTCTCAGCTTCGACTAATCTAAATTTCCCTTTAGTGGTAGTTTTTAAATATATGAAAATAAAATTTCGTTTACAAAAAGTCTTGAAAACAGCTCTTCAAGTGTCGGTTTTGATTCTTGCAAGTGTTATTCTGACAATTTTTCTCAAAGTGTTTTGTTTTGCGTCATTCAAGGTTCCATCGGGTTCGATGGAACCCACTTTGAAAACAGGTGATTATATTATAGTAAATAAAATGATATTAGGTCCACGTATATTCAAAGACTGGAAATTCTGGATGAATGGCAACTGGGAAATGAAAAGACTGAAAGGATTGCGTGGCATAAGGCGGAATGAGATATTGGTATTTAATTTTCCAATCACAAATAACCATTGGGATAAGATAGAAATGGATTTTAATGCACACTATGTAAAACGTTGTGTGGGTATTCCGGGCGACACTTTCTATATTGAGAATGGAATCTATAAAGTAAAGGGTAGTGCCGATACCTTGGGAGCGTATTGCAATCAGGAGGTTTTATCTGCTACGAATGATTCAGCATTAAATAAGTTTGTACTGAATTGTTTTCCTTTCGGTTCCATTTATCATTGGACCATACGGAATTTTGGACCTATTTATATCCCCAAAGCCAATGACAGGGTACGGATTGACTATAAAAATATTGAATTGTACCGAAAAATGATTGTGTACGAAACAGGTAAGAACGTAGAAGTGAATCACAATATCGTTACACTGGGAGGTAAGTCACTGAAAGAGTATGTTTTCAGTATGAACTATTACTTTATGGCTGGCGATTATGTTCTAGATTCCAGAGATTCACGCTACTGGGGTCTTTTACCCGAAGATCATATCATAGGCAAGGTGTCTTTTATCTGGAAATCGGAAGATGAAAATACTGGGAAATTCAGGTGGGAACGTTTTTTTAAAGGGGTGTAAAAACTACCCCCAACCTCCGTCAGTGGACGGACAAGCTAAAACGCACTTACCTTTAACCAACAATCAATCCTTGTTGATTAACGTTAATTCAAAAGCATATTTTTTACATGATAATACCTAATAATCTCAGAACTTTTAAATCTTCCACGTTTCCCCACTCCACAAGGAAAGGGGCTGGGGGTGAGGTCGTAGTTGGGGTCTGGAATGTTTTCCTTTTGTTTGTTTTGCTAATTCCTTTTTGTCTGGTTTTGTCCACAGTTTTTGCTGTGGACGAAACCTTGGCAAATGGTATCGTATCTGCCAAGTATTTCTGGTTTTACGGGGCAATGGGTTTTACAGCTCTGGTTTCATTGTTGGTGTATGGATGTAGAAGAACTGCCTGTAAGTTTTATCCGGTGGACTTTTTACTATTATTATTTACTGTTTTCGCGTTGACCGCAAACTCTATTATTTTCAGTAATCCAATTACTACCAAGTGGATACTATTAGTGCAGCTCTTGTTACTGTTCATTTATTTTAGAGTCGCATTGCAAGATAAGACGCTCCGTTTTTATATCACCGTATTCTTTATTTTTACAGGTTTAGTCGAAGCCGTATGGGGCTTAATGCAGCTTTATGGATTTTTACCTTCGTACCATAATTTGTTTAAACTTACCGGCTCATTTTTCAATTCCGGTCCTTACTCCGGTTACATAGTGGTGGTAGTACCTTTGGCACTTTACGCCATGCTCAAAGACGCTGTTGTTTTTAAGCGAAAGTTCTTTATCGGTTTTTTACCGCATTATATCCGCTTCACTGTTTCCTTACTGGCTTTTACTGGTGTCGTTTTAGTGCTCCCTGCCACTTTGAGTCGTGCTGCATGGATAGCCGCACTGGTCGGTTGTGGTTTTGTGGTATCGCTGTATTATTTGAAGAAAGCCCTCGTCAGAGATTATTTAAACCGGCAGCAAAAGAAAGTAATTTTATTTCTGAGTATAGGAGTTGTACTGGCTGCGTGTGGTGCGGTGGGTATTTATCAACTAAAAAGGAATTCAGCTGACGGGCGTGCCTTGATATGGAAAACATCGTTGAAGGTCATAGCGAAACATCCTTTGGGGGTCGGTTTAGGTCAGTTCTCGGGGGCTTACGGCGAAGAACAGGCTGCCTATTTTGCCTCTGGCAAATACAGCGATCAGGAAGAACTGGTAGCCGGAAATCCCGAGTATGCATTTAATGAATATCTGCAAATTATCGCAGAGTTTGGCGTGGTGGCAGCTTTGATTATATTCTCAACTTTTATTCTTCTGATTTATATGGGGATAAAGCGTAAAGCAATAGCCGAAACAGGGGGACTTATTTCGTTATTAGTATTTGCATCCATGTCGTATCCCTTCAATTTACTTCCATTTCTCATTGTATTGGTCTTTCTTATGGCCTTAATCCTCACTCAAAAGCAAGCTGTAAGAGCAAAAGGCTTTACCGAAAAGAGTGTTGTTTTACATTGGCAAGCTGTTCTGTTTCTATTGATAGCTGCAGTAATTATCCTTTCTGCCACTTTGTATCAACGATACCCAACCTATAATGCCTACAAGGAGTGGAATAACCTGAAAATGATGGGAAGCG
>Ga0302296_1002403_pt1 | contig 12648 bp, 7 predicted proteins | sample III_Fen_N3_1_FD_194546 | JGI IMG/M metagenome (GOLD analysis project Ga0302296, IMG submission 194546) | Peat permafrost microbial communities from Stordalen Mire near Abisko, Sweden - III_Fen_N3_1 | ecosystem: Environmental > Terrestrial > Soil > Wetlands > Permafrost | place: Sweden: Abisko... | reverse complement strand
CACTCTTGAGAATTTGAAAGAGATCATTGAAAAGCTGGGACATAAAAATGTATCGGTGCGGGAAATAGAACCTACCATTGAAGATTGTTTTATGCAATTAAGCCAGGGCTAAAAAACACAAAAATGGACAATAAAATTCAACAGAGCACCAATATAGTCATTACGGCAGAAAATTTGACAAAGAGATTCGGTCATTTCACTGCTGTAGATAATATATCATTCGAAGTGAAACGGGGTGAGATATTTGGATTCCTCGGAGCAAACGGGGCAGGTAAAACGACAGCCATGCGTATGCTCTGCGGACTGAGTATTCCAACAAGCGGTAATGGAATCGTGGCAGGTTACGATATAGAAAATCAAACTGAACTGGTAAAGAAAAGCATCGGGTACATGAGTCAGAAATTTTCGCTGTATGATGACCTGAAAGTATGGGAAAACATTGAATTGTTCGGGGGTATTTACGGGATGAAAGACAAGGAAATAAAGGAAAAGACTGACGAGTTAATGAAGGTCTTGAATTTCGAAAACGAAAGGGATAAACGTGTGGGTTCATTGCCACTTGGATTTAAGCAGAAACTGGCCTTTTCAGTATCGATATTTCATAATCCGCAGGTGGTGTTTCTGGATGAACCAACAGGTGGAGTGGATCCAATCACACGACGTCAGTTCTGGGAATTGATTTATGATGCATCCTCCAAAGGAATAACCGTTTTTGTGACCACCCATTATATGGATGAAGCCGAATATTGCAACCGGGTTTCCATCATGGTTGACGGAAGAATAGAAGCACTCGATTCGCCTAAAAATCTAAAGAACCAGTTTAATGCAACCAGCATGGATGAAGTATTCCAGCAACTGGCCCGCAAATCAACACGAAAAGCCGATTAATTATGAAGCAATTGTTATCATTTATACGAAAAGAGTTTTATCACATCCTGCGTGACAAAACCACTATGATGATTTTACTCCTGATGCCCATCATTCAAATCATTTTATTCGGCTTTGCACTTACAACAGAAGTAAAAAACACGGAAGTAGCCGTACTGGTTCCTACCAACGATGAAGCAAGCAGTCGAATCGTTGATAAAATAAATGCAAGTGCTTATTTCGATGTGGTGAAGAGAATACACAACACTGATGAAATACAACCTATTTTCAGGGATGCAAAAGCCAAACTGGTAGTCGTTTTCGAAGATCATTTTGCAGAAAAGCTTCACCAGACAGGAAAAGCCCACATTCAACTCATAGCAGATGCTACCGACCCAAATGCAGCCACTTCCTTTACATTCTACGCCAGCAATATTATTAATTCGTACCAGCAGGAATTGATGGGAGCAACTGCCAATCCGTACCTGATAACCCCTGAAATAAAAATGCTTTACAATCCCCAAATGATTGGTGCGTTCAATTTTGTGCCCGGGGTGTTGGGTATGATTATGCTTTTAATTTGTGCCATGATGACTTCCATTGCCATTGTCCGGGAGAAAGAAATGGGTACCATGGAGATCTTACTGGTTTCACCCATGAAGCCCATCTATACTATACTTTCAAAGATTACTCCCTATTTCGTGCTATCGTGTGTAAATTTTGCAACCATCATGCTGCTATCGGTATTTGTGCTTAAAGTACCTGTTGCAGGCAGTTTTATAAGTTTAGTCACAGTTTCGTTGCTTTATATCTTTGTATCCTTGGCACTGGGATTATTGGTATCAACACTGACCAACTCACAACAGGCAGCCATGTTGATTTCAGGTATGGGACTTATGTTACCTGTCATGCTCCTTTCAGGCATGATTTTCCCCATCGAAAATATGCCGGTAGTACTGCAATGGCTTTCTGATCTTGTACCAGCAAAGTGGTACATTTCTGCCGTAAAAGCCATTATGATTAAGGGGCTTGGAATTACCGCCGTACTAAAAGAGGTAGCTATTCTGAGTTTCATGAGCCTGGTATTGGTATCAGTAAGCCTGAAAAAATTCAAGATCAGACTTGAATAATACAGGAGTAAGAGGTAAGAGGCAAGAGGTAAGGAATGAGGAATGAGGAATGTAAAAGATTAAAAAACAATATCATGATAAAATATCTTCTGAAAAAAGAATTCAAACAAATTCTCCGGAATCCATTTCTTCCGAAAATGATATTCATATTTCCATTCATGGCTTTAATGGTTTTTCCATGGGCTGCGAGTTACGAAATCAAGAATCTGAATCTAAGTGTGATCGACAATGACCATAGTACTTATTCTCAACAGCTAATTCAGAAAATAATTTCATCAAAATACTTCAAATTAACGGATGTCTCTCCTGGTTACGAAAAAGCCTTGAAAAGCGTTGAGAGAAATGAGTCAGATATTATTCTTGAGATTCCTGCTGATTTTGAAAAGAACATAGTGAACCGTCAGGGAGGAAAAGTAATGATTTCGGCGAATGCCGTCAATGGGATGAAAGGTGGGATTGGAATGACGTATCTGAACAGCATTGTCATTGATTTCAATATGGGCATCATTCAAAAAATGATGCCCCTTAAAGCAGGTACTAATTCAACCCCAACGATTCAAATTGATACTCAATACCGTTTTAATCCGAATCTGAATTACCGTGTTTTCATGGTTCCGGCTTTGATGGTTATGATATTGACACTTCTTTGTGGTTTTCTGCCGGCAATTTCTATTGTATTTGAAAAAGAATTAGGGACTATGGAACAAATCAATGTCAGTCCTGTTCCAAAATCTACATTCATACTCGCTAAATTAATCCCATTCTGGATCATAGGATTTATTGTTATCACGATAGGTTTTATTATTGCCTGGGCCGTATATGGATTAATTCCTGCCGGATACTTTTCAACGATTTATTTGTTTGCAGCAATCTATATTCTTGCAGTTTCCGGCTTAGGAATCGTAATCTCAAATTATGCATCCACACTTCAACAAGCCATGTTTATTGTATTTTTCTTTATGATGCTGTTTATTATGTTGAGCGGGTTGTATACCCCGATAGACAGTATGCCTGAATGGGCAAAATGGATTGCAGCATTCAATCCATTAAAGCATTTCATGGAAGTCATGAGGTCGGTCTATTTGAAGGGCAGCAATCCAATACAAATGATAAAGGAATTAGTCGCCTTGATAGGTTTTGCAGTATTCTTCAATAGTTGGGCAGTTTTAAGTTACAAGAAGAAAAACTAATACCTCATTATTCTGAAAAAGGGTTGGCTCAAAATGAGCCAACCCTTTTATTGTTTTGAACAGATTGTAAATTATCTGACAATCATGACCGGATAACTGGCAAAGCTGTCTTTTAATTTTATTTTCAACACATAGGTTCCTGTTGCAATACTGCTAACATTCAAATTCTTTGTTTGTTCTTCTTTAATAAGCAAACCATGAATGGAAAACAATTGTAACGTTGGGATTTCAGGAGTTACCATCGATACATGTATGATATCACTTACCGGATTAGGATATACCTTTATCAAATCGTTTGTAACATTCTTGAAAGCCAGTATTGACTTATCATACAACAGCATGTTATCAAAATACAAATCGCCTCCTGTTGACAACACACCACTTTTGCGCACAACCCTGAATCCAGTGAATTGATAATCCGTTGATTCAGGAAGTGAAAGCAGGCTTGTTTCAACAAACTCCCAGCCAAAGAAATTCAAGTCACACAATTTGATAGTCCGTACATCGGTACCATTGGTAAATTGCAGTTGCAATTCATTTCCTGACAAATCAGAATAAACATGAAGTCCGACTACTTTATTATGATTCACTACGATTGAAGGAGAAACGGATTTAAATGTAGCAATCCCCTCAGGCTGTCCAAAAGTATAGTTCAATAAACCGGAATAAGAACCAAACAGTTTCTTGGAGGAATTGACTGCAATCGTAGCCGCAGTAACCTGTGAACTTTGAGCAGGATCATAAACATAATTGTCAGTTTCAAAGGTTTCAACAACAGGTTGATTATCGACCAATACCGCTGAAGTATGGAACTTAATTTCTATGGGATTGACTACTGTCACACCCACTTCATCCACTACATTAGCTTGTACCACTACTTTATAATCTTCATTTACCGCCAGTGCATTGGTCAGTTCAAAATAACAGGAACCAAAGGGTGCAGTCACTTTATTATTCAGATAGGTGCGTGAATTCTTAACGAGCTCGACACCGTTTTTATCATACACTTTAAATGAAGTCAACAGATTCGAAGTATTCAATACCCTGTCAAATACGAACCTGAACATAGGCCGGGTATAAACCCCTTTGTCTCCATCAGAAGGATAGGAAGTCACCAATGCCAGGCGGTTCCTGTTCTTGGTCAGGAATTGAAATGTAAAATCATCTGTCATAGACAAATTATCCGGATGTTTAGCTGTTTTAGCAAGTTTCACGGTATAGACAGTCGATTTATCAAGCGGCTGGGTGGGTGTAAACCTTAACCGGTATTGGCTGTCTTCGTATGTAATCGTTCCGGGAACAGAAGGAGTAATCGAAAAGGCCTGCGTTGTTGAAGCAATATCCATATCCCAGTTGAAATTCAACACGATACTTGTTGCACATTCCACACTATCGGTCAGGGCAACATTCGGCGAATAAGTCAACACTTGTGGTGGTGTATTACGAACCTTATTCAGGCTAAAATTAAAGAATGAGTTCGTACCGGCAGTTACAGTAACCGGTGTTGTTTGGGCATAATATCCCAGAGCTTCGGCTTTCACATTATAAATACCGGGTGCCAGATTTTTAAATACATAAACCCCGTTATTGAGTTGATCGACCGTATAAGTCTGGTTTGTCTCAACTATTGTAAGTTTGGCACCATTCAAAGACAAGAGTTCATCCTTCCCTTTTATTTTATAATAGGTTGCAGGATTTAAATTCCGACTATCCTTCACTGAACCTGCAATATTACCTGTGGGAATGATTTCATTCGGTTTAAAATAGTTGCTGAATGATTTGAAAAAGTTCCATGCTTCCAGCCACTTGTATTCCATATTCATCAAACGGTAAGTTTCAGGAATATAATCGTGCATGGCACCTTCTGAAATTGTTCCGGGAACAGTCAGGCCACGCAATACTCCATACCCATCGCTCCAACCCATGGCTACCCTGCCAAAGGTTTTATCCCCGGATACGGAATATGATGATGACCAGGTTGTAATTTGGTTGGCATATTGATTTTTTGCAATTACGGTACTAATTTCGCGACTCTTATCAGACCATGGAGTAGCAGTTGCATAAACCACTGCATCAGTTAAGTCTTTTCCGGCATAAAGTTGCAACACACTATTAGCGGCCCCGCTTCCGGCATTGCTGTGAATGGAAACCATAAAGTCAGCATTCCCTGCATTAGCCATAGCCACAATAACTGAAAGATTTAAATCATCAGCCGTAGTGTTTGTCTCGCGGGTCAAAATAACATTGGCACCTGCAGTCACAAGCATATCACGAAGTTGTTTTCCTTTATCCAGGTTGCTTTGTGACTCCCAGAATCCATTCGGATCACCCTGTGCATAGGGAGCAATGGTCATATTCCTGTCATCGCTGTCAAAACCGCCATGACCCGGATTGACACATATTTTTATTCCCGAAAGGTTTTGAGAGCTTACGCCCACATACACAAAAGCTGAAATTAAAAGTAGGTAAATTTTAAGTTTCATATTATTGAGATTTATAGTATTACAAATTTTTGTCCGATTATCGCTTAATTATTTTTACAACATCTACCTTTTTCCCCTGATATATCTTCATCAAATAAGTTCCCGGTTTTAATCCTTTTAGAGGAACTTTAAGTTCTCCGACTGATCCATTTCCAAAACTAGTCGTTGTTATCAGTTGACCTGAAACATTGAAAAACTTAGTTTGAATAACCTCAGAAGATGGACTTTTTAATCCGATTCTTATTTCATCACCGACAGCAGGGTTCGGGTAAACACTTATATCCGAAAATATCTTCGGATTATTTACTTCTAAAACAATATTTTTATAGCATAAAGTCAACTCCTTCAAGTAGATATTATAGGTCGCATCAGCAATTTGATTTGTAGTTACAATATATATTGTAAAATAGTCAAACCAAATCGGAAAGGAGATAATATCCTGAACATTCTCTGCAATCGTTGAAACAGGTATTGCTAATTCAGTATCCGTATTTTTTGGTATAGTTGCAAACGTTGATGCAATATCGGATGTTTGATTGTTAGCACGCAGCCCTATGAATACTTTACTAATTTCTACATCACCCGGATTCAGTACCAGTTTAATGGTATCAGGAAGACTATAGAGTTTCATTGGTTTTACCATTTTAAAGGAAGGAGCACGGGCTGATTTATAAGTATACCTTAGCGAAACACCATGTGTCCAGCCAACGGGCAAACCAGCAGTTACCATTGCCGCATTCCAGGTTGATAAAGGTGAAGTCAATGTCCATGAGTTTGAATCAGTAAAGTCGTCCTGGATTATTCTCTGTGTTTGAGGAATCTGAACAGTCACCTTTAATGTGTCAATAAAACCATTTAGGACTCCAATCACCATGGTCTGGCCATTTTTTAAACTCTTAACAACACCGTTGTCTACACTGCAAATCGTAGGATCCAACACAGTCCATTTTAAGAAATTTGGAGAAATTTTCATAACATTCTCCTTAATGGTACTTAAAACTTCAATAGGATACTCTCGCCGGTCATCTATTAATATTGAATCCAGACGAAAACTTATGGATGCATTTACAATTGTAATCGGTTTTGTTACAGTAATCCCGTTATATGTTGCAATTAATGCTCCTGATTGATTTGTACTGCCGGCAACAAAAATACTATCGGCATCGATTCGTCCAAGGTTCGAATTACAACTTAAAGTATATCCTGTCAAGTTTCCATTTATTAAAACCCCGTATTGATTATAACCTAAAACGACAGGCTTTAATGATGCAAAAATCGGAACTTCCAGTTTATAATTGGCGAATTCAATTTTCGAAATCACATTATCCAGAGGAGCTGTCTGATAAACCATCCAACCATTCGCTACAGCGCGTTCTTTTCCATCAGCAGGATTGTTAACGATAGAGCCTTTCAGCATCATTTGGGCTGAACCGCCCCCATCGAGCGAAGTGGCATTGTACGCACCGCATGATTTTAAAATGCCACACATAGTGGCAGTGTTTGCACCGATAGAGGGACTCATTTTATCAATAACAATTAAAAAAAGCTTCATTCCATCTTTCGACATTCCGATACCGGTACGTGGATACAAAGTCGAATTATAATCTTCATTAGTATTTCGGATGGTCAATTCGCCATTTTTCATTACTAATGCATTCCCTGTTACCATTTCCATCACTTTTGGTCGTTCATGGGTCAGAAGGGTATAAACACCCATGTTTACTTTAACGGTTTGACCGGGTAGCAGGTTTTCAAGAAATACCCGTGATTTGCCTGTTCCGGACAAAACCGATTCACCTGACTCCAGTAAATTATCACCTTTATCTTTAATGATCCGGGTCACTATACAACTTATATCCCCATTCACTGTCCATTTCTGATTATTCAAAGGCTTAATGAAGACCTCAATTCCGGTATCATCCGAACGGGTGGCTTGTCCTAAATAATTATTAAAGAACACAAGTTCATCTGTCTTACGAATACGGTTTATTTCGGAAATAGCATAATTACCTACGCCATCAATAGTTGCTTTTCCATCAAAACCCATATCATCGATCCATACCTTTTTGGCAGAATCAATGACTGCAAAGCCAATCTCCTGTAGCAGCCCTTCGACTGTTGCTGATCTTCCGCGATTCCATGTATTCGGGTCAGTAAGCATTTCCCCATTTATAGCACTTCCACTGTGAGGGACACCTAATAATTCTGCCGGTTGACCCTGACCACTTACTATCCAGAAATTTCCATTTATACTTCCAATGGTTTGATGACCTGTTGAATTTAAACGGGTATAGGCATTGGTCATCGCTTCAGTCTTTGTCAAATGATTGTATGCCTGAAATGTTTCCACTGAATTATACTTGTTATTCAAATCGATGGTCATCATATAAACCGATATCGGATACTGAGGCAAACTAAGTCTGGCATAAGTTATACCGGGTCCCACAGATTTATACTCAAGAGTATCAATTGTTTTGGTAACACCCCAGATATTTATATCTTCGGCATACAGTACTCCGGCATTCATAAGTAAAATGAATGCAAGTAACTTTCTTATCATGCTATTTTGGGAGTAAATCACTTTAATAACAATTTAACGATATCTGTTTTTTCATCCTGAAATATCTTCAGGAAATAAGTGCCGGAGCTAAGTCCGTGAATCGGCAATACCACATCAGTACCTGCATGCTGAATCCCAAGATTATCCGAATATACAAGTTGACCTGAGACATTAAATACCTGCAATCTGATTGTCTGCGCCGTAATGTTCTTTAAACTAATCCGAACCTCATTTCCGACAACAGGGTTTGGATAAACACACAATTGCGAGATCAACTGGGGATTATTGAACCCTAAAATCATATTTTTGTAACACAGGGACATTTCCTTCAAATAGATATTATAAGTGGTGTTGACAACCTGATTTGTAGTTACAATATACATGGTGAAGTAATCAAACCAAATCGGATAGGAAATAATATCTTTCACATCTGCAGCAATAGTTGATGTCGGGATTGATAATTCAGTATCTGTGTTTTTTGGAATAATTGAGAAAGTTGAAGCAAGATCAGAAGTTTGATTATTTGCCCGCATACCAATGAAAACTTTATTAATTTCCACATCCCCCGGATTCAATATAAGTTTTATGGTATCAGGAAGACTATACATCTTCATTGGCTTAACTAATTTAAAGGAAGGTGTCCGGGCAGATTGATAAATGTATCTGATAGCAACACCATGTGTCCAGCCATTGGGTAATCCATCAGTTGCCATTGTCGCATTCCAGGTTGAAGAAGGAGGAGTCATCGTCCATGATGCTTGATTACTAAAGTCATCCTGAACCATTCTGGCTGAAGCAGGTATTTCAACATGAACTAATAAAGTATCTTTGAAAGAACCTAAATTGCCTGTCACCAAAGTTGTTCCATTTTTCAACCCTTTTAATACTCCATTATTAACAGCACAAATTTCGGGATATTGAACTGTCCAGGTTAGGGCAGACGGTAAAACCTGCATAGTATTTTGTCCTATTACACTTTGTACTTCTATGGGGTACTCAAATTTACTGTCAATCAAAACTGAATCCAACCGGATTGCGATCTGAGCTTCTTCTTTCAACACAATGTTCACCCTGGTTTGAATACCATTGTAAGTTGCGGTTAAAACCCCATCCCGGGTTCCCGAAGCAACAAGTTGACCATTGCTGTTAATATATCCCAGCTCAGGTTCACAGCTTATTGTAACACCCTGCACATCGGTATTAAGCAAAGTCCCATACTGATTATATCCCAGGAATTTGGGTTTAAAGACACCAAATTTCGGCAATTGTATCGAGTTCTCATAGGATCTTATTTCACTAATAGCAGCATCAGCAGGTGCTGATGAAACTGCAAATATTCCATTCCCCACTGCACGTTCAACGCCATCACTTCCATCATTCATGACATTAAATTCTTTCACATACATGCAACTGGAACCACCACCATCTAAATTAATTGCAGTATAAGCACCTGCACTTTTCATAATATCAGCCAGTTGTTTTGTCCCTACTCCTATTGACAGTAAGGATCGGCCATCCACAACGCAGAAGTAAATTTTACTCTTATCGGCAGAAAATCCCATAGCAGTACGTGGATTTAACTCGACCCAGTCATTATCGGTAACCAGCCCGTTTTGTAAAATGAGTCTGTCACCTCCAACCATATCTGTCAACGATGGTTTTTCGCCTCCTGAATTAATCGTAATTCCAAGATTCAGATCTATTTCGTCATTTACCTTTAATGTATTCAGGTAAGTCTGGGCTGTGCCATGGCCTGACAAGACTGCAGATCCTGCAGGGATAGACATATTTCCAACACCCGGTACAACAGAGATAACTTTTACTTTTAATGTCTTGTTTACATCCCATGTTGGACCAGTTAATTGGACTAACACTTCTGTCCCAAACGAATTTGTATGGGTAAATTTGCCATTCAGGCTATTGTACATTATCAGCTGGTTTGTACTTCGGGTGGTATTGACATTGGTAATAGGAAATGAATTTCCGGTAATACTTACATTTCCGGTAAATACTTTGGTCCCAATATAGGGTAACAGGGTTCTGTCAAAAGCAATATCTGGTCTTGAGTTAGGAATAACACCAATTTCTCCATCAACCATACTACCAGCCACTGGCACTCCTACCGGAACACCAGTACTAAAGAAATCACCATTCGTTCCGCCAAAGTACATTGCGCCAGCTTTGGTTTTTCGTTTTGCCATATCAGAGGGTCGTTCGCATGTAACAGTGGAATCTTTACCCAACACACTTTTAAAACTTATATATGGATTTGTGACATCTACTTCCAGAAAGAATGCCCGAAGGGGTTTCGTTGCATCTATAAAATTCAAAGCAGTATAATAACTTCCGGGACCGACTTTAAAATGAGCCAGAGTATCTACCGGATAGGTCTTAGTACCGACAACAATATTGCCTGCCAATGAAAAGGAAAGAAACAGGTAGAGAAAGTAAGATAGAAGTATAGTTTTTTTCATGGCTGAAAAACGATTAGTTAGTTCCGCCAACTGACGGATGAGGGTAGTGGATAGAAAAAAGGAGGTGGCGAAACACCACCTCCTTTTTTAATCTAGTATATATTATCTAACAATAACTTTATGAACAGCTGTTTCGCCTGCCAAAGTAATAGCTTTAACTACAAATACTCCTGATCCGGTAACATCGATTGAAGTTACATTTTTTGCTTTTCCAACCAACTGACCGGTTACACTGAATACCTGTACTGAGGCAACTGATTCGGATAACAAAATAGTTTTAGCGGATACTGTTACGTTTACAGCATTGTTATTGAAAATTTCCTTAACCGCGGTAGGTGTAGCTTGCAATTTGTACATTCCATAACCGTTTTCACCGGTATATACATAAATATTAGCGGCATTCCCGTTTACTTCAACGCAAGGCATTCCGGTACGATAAGTATTAGATATTGCACCCATTCCTGCCTGAGGGAATGTCCATAAACATTCCAGGCCAGAGAATGCTTTACTTGCATCCGCAAATTTAAAGAGCCTGAATGTTGAAGCAGGTACACCTGCAGTATTTGAGGCTGACATTAATAAGAAATAATCATTTCCTACCTGGAATTCTGTGACGCCATTATGTCCCTGATTCATAGTCCATTTTGTTCCAGGAACAGTTACTGAATCTTTCAATGCAGAAGGTTTGTTATAAAATCCATCAATAACATTCCCTGAGTTATCCATTAAAGTTGGAAATATTGCATTTCCATCCACATAGAATAAGTTTTCATCCAATGGAAATACCTGAGGAGCAGAACCAAGATTCGCTAAACCTGTCAGGTAAGTACCAACAGTAACATTGTCCAATTCAATTAAGGTAGGAGCTCCAACAACGCCATTTGTAATTTTCCATTTATAAACTTCCATTGCTGTTGCAGATGCATTGGCTGCTAATATCACTGCGTTTGTTGTTACATTACCCCAAACTCCAAAAGCATCGAAACGCATGGTGGTTGCTAAAGGGTACAATGTTGCCAGGTTAGCCTGATCAACGACTGTTGTTCCAGCACCGGTAGCTAAATTAATCTTCCAGATCTGGAAACGTCCTGCATTTGATGTAAGCAAATTACACATCAAGACATTCCCGGCATTGTCAATTTTAATGTCATTACATGGCAGGCCCGTTAAATAAGTACTGTCCTGAGTATTTGCTTTATTCCTACCCGGATACGTAAATACATTGCTTGCCAGGGTAATGGCAGTTTCTTTTGCCCCTGTTGTGCCGTTTACAACTAAAATCTGATTCCCTGCATTCCGGCTTGCAAAATACATTTTACCTCCTTTAGCCGCCATTCCGCGTACAGATGCAGTTGATCCAAGTAAATCGGCAGCTAAATTGTAATTATTCAGCACATTCGAATACAACCACTGGCTGGTAAGATTATACTTCACCTGTGTTCCCCTTTGTGGGTACGTAGCTGGATCAACACTTGGGCTTGCAGCCATCACACTTGACAAGAATGCACTGCAAAGGAGTGCAATTCCAAAAAGTACTTGTTTTTTCATAATTGTAATTTTTTAAAAAAATTAGTTGAATAGAAAATTGAGTGTATATATTTAGTGAATAATGATATTAATTTTTTACTTTCAATATTAGTTTGTTGGTATCTGTTTGAATTTTTATCAAATAGATACCATTGGATAAACGTGATATATTCAACGGAATAACATTTTGTCCGTTCAACAATTCACATTCTTTCTGCCAAAACAGCATGCCGGTTAATGAATAAACTCCTACAGATGCTTTACAAGCTACATCCGTGGTTACCAGTAAATCTTTATCACCTTGTTGATTATTCCTGACATAGCAATTAAAATCAATTGAACCGATTTCCTGTACAGGAGTATTATCTTTCAACGTAAAAGATACTGTCGTAGAAGGTGCTGTGAGCCCATCAGGGG
>Ga0302296_1002401_pt1 | contig 12656 bp, 9 predicted proteins | sample III_Fen_N3_1_FD_194546 | JGI IMG/M metagenome (GOLD analysis project Ga0302296, IMG submission 194546) | Peat permafrost microbial communities from Stordalen Mire near Abisko, Sweden - III_Fen_N3_1 | ecosystem: Environmental > Terrestrial > Soil > Wetlands > Permafrost | place: Sweden: Abisko... | reverse complement strand
CCGAATAATCATCTACCAACACCAGTTCTACCCCCAGGTTGTGCATCAGGTTGGTAACGCCGGGAGCGGGTGTGTCTTTCGACAGGTAATACACCTGCATCGGTTCGTGGTACAGGTTCAGGTAGCGCCGGCGTTCTATGAGCAACCACCGCAAGAATACTTCATCGATGCCGTAGCCCAGCCCCACAATCACAATGGGCAGGTTAAACCAAATGTGCAGCCATGTTTGATGTCCCTGCCAATACGGTTGTCGTTTTCCCTGAAAAAGGCGGTCATCACCGTGGTGAATCAGGTCGCGGGCACGCTCGGCACTGCCTATGTAATCAGTAAGCCCCAGCCGGATGCTGTCTTTGTACCGCACATCGCCGTGAATTTTCCAAATGCCAAAACCGTCGGTAGGCAAGCGGTGTTGCACGAAGCCGTAATAACTCTTCCACGGATAAAAACGGGTGAAGCCTTTCGAGGCCACATGAAACAAGTCTGCCCCTATCGATTGCTCAAACGCCGTATCGAAGTTGGTGGTAAGTACCGGTGCCTCGTATTGATGCGCAAAATTCATCAACCGCTGGTGAAGCGACAGGTCGTAATGAGGCAATAACTCCAGTTTGGTTTTAACCCGCGCTTTTACATCGTGCCCAGCCTCGGAGTGCAATTCTACCAAATCGTAGACCTCGGTATTGGTGAGTCCGTCTACCGCAAAGGTGATGGGCCTGTCGGCCGCCGAGGTCAGCAGGTCTTTCCACGAAGGCATGATACGGGCAGCAAGGTTGGGGCCGTTGCCGATGAGGAAGGCGACTTTGGGGTGACGGTGAACGATGTTGAGAAGTGCATGCATGGTTGGGGTAAAGGTAGGGGAAAATGATTTTTCTTGTCTTACTTTTTTTCTAAGCAAAATGCTTTTGCGTTAATTCAAGCAGTTCGGGAAAAGGGTTTTCGAACTTCACTATACCCTAAAAATTAACTATCAATTTAATCCTAAAGTCCTTCATATAAAATGATTTGTTAGTTTTAACGAACTATTCATTGAAAGCAACCACATGTTATTGAAACAAGAAAAAGACTTTAAGCTAATTGGAATCCGCCCTCATAAAGATTGCGGAAATAGGTTCTTAAAAATATTAGAGGCTGGAAGGCTTTATCAATTCTACAATGATTATGAATTTTTCACGGATAGTGATGCTACTAATAAATTTGATGGTGTAAATGGCAATATTCTAAGTTTCAAATATGATTCTACACTTCCTTGTGATTTATATAAAATTGGTGATTTGAATGTAAACATTTCAGCAATTGTAGGGAAAAATGGAACAGGAAAAAGTACCTTGATTGAGTTGTTACTTTATTGTATCTATTATTTAGGGACGAATTTAGAAAACGAAAACAATGAAAAAGTATTGTATCAATATAAAGATCATATTTGGCCCATGATGAAGGCCAATGATTTTAAAAAAAACGACTATAAAAAAAAGAAAACAGCAGTTGAACAATATATTGAAAAATGCTTGCTGAATCCGGAAGTAACAACAAAAACTGGTAGGAGAAAATTAAAAGCGAATTTTGTTAAAAAACAAGAAGAACTATTAGATCTAGGTTTTTCTGTATCGGAATTAGAAAAGAATCAAACAAGACTAAAAAAAAAATTAACCGAGGCCCAAAAAGAACATCAAAACATCATTAATTCGTTAAAGTGTAGTTTGTTTTTTGAAATAGATCAAGTTATATATGAATTAAAAATTGACAACAAAATTAATTTTAAGTCAATTGATAATATTATAGAAATCGAGGACAATCGAGATATAAAAAGAGATATAAAAATCATTTCAGTATTAACGCCAAAAAGCACTGAGCTATTGAATTATTTTTTCTATTCGATTGTCTTAAATTATTCCCATCATTCATTAAACGCAAGACATTTAGGATATTGGATCAATACTCTTTTTCACAAAAATGATGGCTATAAAACACCTGCAGTTATAAATCCAATGCGTAAAAATGGAACATTTGATATTAACGACGAAAACAAGCTGGCAAAAACAAGATTATTGGTCAATTCATTAGTTGATTGTTTAGTGAATAAAATTAAATACCCACTAATAACGGATAAGCAAGTAATTCAAAAAGTACGTTTTACTTTTAATAGTAATAAGTATATCGGTAATGAAATAAAAGTAGGAAGTCAATCGTCAGATGATCCAAAAGATCAATTCATTATCTCTGGTAAAAACTTAGATAACTTAAATCTTTTGGAAAAAATTTATGCCTTGACTTTTGATGAAGATAATTTATTGATTTACGACAACTCTTTACCATTCAATGAAAAAATCCACAACTATATTTCAGATAAGTCATTAAAAATTGAAGAGCAATATCCAGAATACAAAGTGAAATGGAAGGATATCGACAATATTTTTACAGCTATTGACAGATATGCGACAGACTTAGTAGATGATAAATCGCACATCACCTATAAATTAAAGCAGGCATTATATTTTTTAGAGAAAACTGCAAAAGAGGGCGCAGATGGTAAATGGAATGGAGGCAAAAAATATTTCGATTTTGAACTTGAAGAACTTTTGACATGGATGGGAATTACAAAAGTTGAGGAATTACAAAATGTATTTTCGAGAATCCCTCCGGCCATTTTTAATATCGATTTTCTTCTTGTTGAAATGAATCAAAAAAAGAAGAAACCATCCTTTTTTGAAGATTTGAGTTCGGGAGAACAACAAAAAATCCACACTTTAAATACCATCATTTATCATTTAAATAACCTTTACTCTGTCCATCTTGCAAAATCAGAAGGAAGCCGAGTCAAATACTCTTATGTAAACATTATACTAGACGAAATTGAACTGTATTATCATCCTGACTTACAGAGAAGATTTGTTTTTGATTTAATTGAAACAATAAAAGGCCATGCTCACTTGATAAAGGCAGAATTTATAAAAGGATTAAACTTCATCTTCTCTACTCACTCGCCTTTTATTTTGTCAGATATTCCTGCTCAAAATATCCTCAGGTTGGATTTGAATAAGAATGGTAAATCCGAGCCACAACCAATGAAAGGACAAACTTTTGCGGCAAACATCCATGAATTGTTAGCCAACGATTTTTTCCTAAACGATGGGTTCATGGGGGAGTTTGCGAAAAACAGAATTAATATTATTATGCGCCATCTCAGTTCTATAAATCTTCTGGACAACACAAAAGAAATCGAACAAATGAAAGAGATTATTGAACTCATCGGAGAACCAATTATCCGCAGTCGTTTGAAGCAACTTTTTAAATTACATTATCCTGCATTCGCAGACGAAAACGATGATATAGATGAACGCATTCGAAAACAACGAGAAGTATTAGATCAATTGGAAAAACAAAAAAGAAAATGAAATGCGTAAAATCATTGATTATCATTTATTGGATGGCCTAGCAAAAGCCCATTACCATCTTTTAAATCCAAGATTAAAGAAATCGGATAAGACTGGTCGTATTTATTACGAATATAGTATCCATCATAAATTGTCCGAATTCGCAAAGATTCAAAATCCAATTCATGCACCATTCTTTTCTTTTCTAGAGTCCAAGCTAGAAGAAATTACTATTAGCCCCCCGATTCAATTACTTGATTTGCATAAAAGCATTCAAGAAGAATGGCTTAAAGTAGATTCTTGTTTAACAAACTTAAAGTCTATTCACGAGGAATTACTTGAAAAAGTATTCACCTACAAAGGCTTTCGAAATGGTAGTAAGGATTCTAGTCGGAATATAAAGTGGTTTGAGCCATTAAATCTTAAAGCTTGTCCATATTGCAATCGGAATTGGATTAGCTTTGTGAAAGACTACAAAGGAAATAACAACTTGCTTTTTGATATCGATCACTACTTTCCAAAGCACAAATATCCTTGGTTTGCACTTTCGTTTTATAATTTAATTCCTTCCTGTACCATTTGTAATCAGAGAATAAAAGGGGGAGAAGATTTATATCTTGACGATCATTTACATCCATATCTTGATGACTTTGATGAAATAGTCAAATTCAATGTCCCCACTAATACATTAGATATCTTTTTCGATAAAAATGTGAAAATTGAATTGGAAATTTTGCCGCGTCCTCCCCGAACAAATTCAGACATAGATTTTTTACGGGCAGTGAATTTCTATCAGTTCTTTAATTTAAAAAATCTGTATGACACTCATTTGGATTATGTTAGGGAACTGCTTCAGAAACGAATCGTGTACTCACAAAAGTATGTTGACCAACTCAAAAAGGATTATGAAGGGCTATTTCAATCTCCAGATGAAATTCCGAGAATGTTATTCGGAAATTATGTACTCCCTGAGCAAATCCATGAGCGGCCACTCGCTAAGTTGACAAAAGATTTGACAGAAGATCTCCTTTAGAATTAATCTTCAAATGATATAATTATGAGTAAATCTCGATTCAAAAAACTAAAGAACAAAAATGGATGGCTCTACGCCATACTAATTATCATTGTAATCGTTCTTATTGGTTACGCATTCTACTCTGCAGAAGAGAAGAAAAAGATTGACAGTCAGACAAAGTTAACGGACAGCAAAACAGCTCTAGAAAAAGAAAAATCATCTATAATTAAAAGAATCAAAGAAATTGAAGATCAACTTATTTTACTTACCAAATCTAGAATTCAAAATTTAATTGTTGCAAGAGTGTTACTTATCATCGGTATTATCCTAATTAATTTATGGTACTATCATTATATCGTTCATCAAAGTGAAAAACATGGTTTTATGATTGATCACTTTTCAGATTGTACTTCTTTCATTTTATTGATCTATTCCGCAATTGCATTCGTTTCGAGTGGTACAATAAAAGTATTCTCAAAAAAGGTACATAATGCTCTCTTTAAAACTGTATTTGAAGAAGAACAACTGCTGTTAGAAAAGAAAGAAAAATTATTCTCACAACTAACACTAATTGATAATAAACTCAATAATTTGAAAACAAACTGATATGCAAACCCAACTCTATTCCGTCAACCAACAACTCATCGAAGCCCTACTCGTTTGGGTAAAAAGCGGTGAAATTGCCATTCCTGAAATTCAGCGTCCGTTTGTATGGGATGCGTCTAAAGTACGCGATCTTATGGATAGTTTGTACCGCGGTTTTCCGGTGGGTTATGTCATTACCTGGCGCAATCCGAACGTGCGGCTGAAAGACGGTTCTACTGCTGAAGGAAAGAAAGTACTCATTGACGGGCAACAACGTGTAACAGCATTAACAGCAGCCATCCTTGGAGACTACGTTATCAACAAGGAGTACAAGCGCATTCGAATCAGGATCGCATTTAATCCACTGGAAGAAAAATTCGAAGTACAAACTCCTGTTATACTGAAAGATAAACTCTGGATTCCGGATATTTCAGAAGTATTGAACGGTACTATCAATTCTTTCTCGTTTATCACACAGTACTTACAACAAAACCCTGAAGTGGATCAGGAAAAAGTGATTCAATCCATTAACAGCCTTTTCGGGCTAGCTAAAAAGCAGATAGGCATGATCGAACTAGCCGGCGAACTCGACATCGAAACGGTAACCGAAATCTTCATACGTATCAACTCTCAGGGAGTCGTACTAAGTCAGGCTGATTTCGTAATGAGTAAAATTGCTGCCAACGAAACCTTTGGTGGTCAAACCCTTAGAAAAGCCATCGATTATTTTAGTCACTTGGCCATTGCACCAGAGTTTTACCAATTCATTCACGACAACGATACCGATTTTGCCCAAACTGACTATTTCCGACAAATGGCTTGGCTGCGCTCTGAAAACGAAGATCTCTATGATCCGAGTTACACAGATGTGTTACGTGTAGCATTCACTACCCAATTCAACAGGGGTAAACTATCAGATCTGGTTAGCTTGCTGTCAGGTAGAAATTTTGAAACACGTTCCTTCGAAGAGAGCATTGCCGAAGCATCATTCCGTAAACTGGGAGAAGGAGTACTGGCATTCACCAATGAGACCAATTTCAAACGTTTCCTGATGATCATCAAATCGGCAGGCTTCATTTCGCCGAAAATGATTCGATCGCAGAATGCATTGAACTTTGCTTATATCGTTTACCTGAAACTCAAGGAACAAAAAGTTCCAGCTGTGGAAATTGAAACCTATGTGCGGAAATGGTATGTTTATTCCATCCTTACAGGACGGTATTCAGGTTCACCAGAATCCACTTTCGATTATGATATAAAGCAAATTGATAACCGGTCATTACAAGAATTCCTCGCAGAAAAAGAAGCGGCTGAATTATCCGACGCATTTTGGGATGTAGCCTTGGTTCAGCAATTGAATACCCCTGTTTCAAGCAGTCCATATTTCAATGTGTTCCTAGCTGCTCAGGTAAAAGCAAATGATAAAGGATTCCTCTCGAAAGATTTAACTGTTCGCGACTTAATAGAACATCGTGGTGACATTCATCATATTTTCCCGAGTCATTTCCTGAAACAAAACGGATTACCACGCGGGCGCTACAATCAGATCGCCAACTATGCATATACCCAACAAGAAATCAACATCCAAATCGGAAACAAAGCAACCGGAAAATACATGACAGAAGTACATCAGCAATGCAATACAGGTGAATTAGTTTACGGTGGTATTCAGTCTATTGATGAGTTAAATCAAAATCTCACTGCACATTGTTTACCGCATAACTTAAACGAATTTGCAATCACAGATTACGATTCCTTTTTGGATTGGAGAAGAAAAAGAATGGCAAAAAAGATCAAAGAATATTATTTAAGTTTATAATTAAACATCAAAAAACACTGAATCATATTATCTCCGATTTTTTCCATCGGCTAAATTTCACTATGCTATGTTTGAAGAAATTTAATTCTAAAAAACATGGAAAAGTCAGAAAAATGTTACCGGTATTCACAAGCAGATTTGGATAATCATGCCAATCAATTAAACCCAAACAATGAGGAGTACTATAGAAGTCGCGGTAAGTAATTATTAACGGGAGGTAATGCATCTCCCATTAATTTTTCATCAAATGAATGAACAATGGATAAAGAAAAATCAACGTCAATTAGAGAAACTTAGTTTACCAGAACAATTCCTCTATATGTGTGACTTTTTGTTTTCAATTGATACGTATGAGCGCACAGAGCTTAAATACACCAAGGAGTATTTTGCCCTTTATTACGGTGTTGATTTAAATACTTTTCATAAATGGGTTGAAATCTTTTGTCCTGAGCTTTGGAGTAATGGCTATAAAAAGAGACGGAAGTTCTCAATTAAAGAAGCACATTATATATACAGCTGTTTGGGAAAATATTCTTCCAAAGAAAAAATCCCACGAAATCATAAGGAGATTATGGATTTTATTTATTCGGAAACGAATTGGAAGAAAAGTAAAAAGTATCAACAGATAAAAATGGACTTTGAAGATCGTTTTTCAGATTTACCAATCCAATTGAATATTCTCCCTCCAAAATTGGTAACAGAAATACTTTCGGAAGAAATTCATAATTATAAAAAAAAGTCAGAAGGACAACACTTTGATTTTTACGAGCAACGAGTAAACAAATTACATCTTTTAATAACCAAATATGGTTCAATGACCGAACGCGAAAAGGAAATCAAGTTAAGATGGTTTAGACGATGGTGGAGTCAACCTGTTAATCTTAAGCATTTAGATTAATATCAAATCTCTTCATCACAACTAATGTGGAAGTCTTAGCCCAAATCTTTCTCGTCATTTTCCCGACTTCAGTAAAGCAATGCCTCATTTCTTTTCTGGTATTGGTTGGATAGGGATTGCTATCATTCTAAGAACGATCAATCTCTTTATTCCAAATCGTCAGCGTCTCATATTTGTAATTGTAATACAATTGACTTTTTTCGTGCTTTTTGTGCCATCGTTTCAATTGATCTAATGAGACTTTTACCGTTTTAATGTCACTAAGTGGTATTACATACAAGTCTCTTGGATCGGATGGTGAACCTGCTATACCAATTATCACGAACACCTTAACATCATTTTCGGTCGCAAACGTGCGATAATTGTTTAATTGTTTCTCATCGAACACAAACCCGTCAGAAGTCAATGAACTTCGGTATTTACATTCCACAGCAAACGATCGCTTCCAATCTTTTAGTTTGTATTCTATTAATAAATCCGGATACTTACTTGCTTCAGCACTTGCTTGATTGTTTGAAGTTTTATCCGAAGACCAATGCTTTAATGTGAAATATTTTTGCGAAAACAAATCAACAACCATTTTTTCAAATTCATAACCGATACGCGCGCCGGTTTTAGTGTTGGAGTTTGGCGGAGGAATATGTTCGCTCGAATAATGCTCTTTCTTGGTATGTTGAAACATTAGTTGTTGTTGTTCAAGTGCTTTCTTTTTGCCTTTCAGCAAGAATACAATCGTTAGAACCAGTGTCAAGATCAAACCAATCGTTACCCACAAAGCCAATTTCGAAAACCCCTTTACTTTTGAAGGCCGATACATTAAGCGGTCTTTTGAAAGTTGAGCACTATCTTGTGTTTGGGCTGTGGAAGGAGTATCAAAATAGTCAGCATACAAATCACCTTTCGTTATATCCAGTTTGAAGGGAAACACCTTTGTTTGTGTCGGATTTTTCCAAACCCCAGAAATAATGGAGCCTTTTAGATTCCCATCAAATACACCTGTGATTTCTGCTCTATAGTTGTACTCTTTCAGTTGAATGGAACCATCTTTTTTAAGTATACCGTCAATGCGCAATTTCGTAGATTCTCCCATGTAATCATACCAACCGATAATCAGGTTGTTTACCACAGATACTTCCATTCGCAACTTAAACTTACCAATGGTTCCTTTTAGTTGAATGATTTGATTTTGCTCTGAATCAGTTCCTGCCGCCGCACGCGTAAAACAAAGAACTAAAGAAATAATAATGAAGCAGAAAGTTTTCATAGTGGGTTGAAGTGAAATTCAATCTTTCGTTTAGAAGAGTCGTTGAAATTAATGAAATAATTTACTTTTCGATAAAATTAGAACTCAACAATACTCGTGTTATTCATATGATGAATAGAAACTTTCTAAAAAAACAAAACCTCCAACACCCGAAGGTACTAGAGGCTTGCTTTTCCTATGAAAGGTGGCTCAAATGATGAATGTAAAATGCAGAATTAAGAATGAGGGAATGACCTAAAAAAACAAAACCTCGAACATCCGAAAACGTTCAAGGCTTGCTTTTCCTATGAAAGGTGGAAGCCAATTCATAAGGTTTTAAATATCTGATCTCCGGTTTTTAAGTGCCGGAGCAACAATCAATTTTGTTTCTACAAAAAGCAGAAGGGTCACAAAGATACAAGAATAATCAAACCATTCCTCTTATTCGTAGACTTGCTCGTTCGAAGGACAACTAAAAACCTCAGCGATATACCCCATCAACTGCAGGTAGTGATTGTGCGCATGTTGATCGCCGGCTTGGGTTATCCATGCCAGAACAGGAGAAGTATGATCGTTATGGATTTCAACCCTGTCGGTATTCAGTTGAATGGTCCCGTTCAAAGGCGTGTAATAAGAATCCAGTAAATATTCAGCTGCACGAACAGAATCATTGGCGGTTTTGAATATCGCTACCAATTCTTCGGGGGCTTTGGGCGCATACGGATAATCACCACTGTATAGATTGCTGATTCCGGCAAAGTTATTGGCAGCAAACGGCACAATATCAATCACATCTACATACAAACGCGCACGACCGCTAAAGGAAGCATTAAAAAGCGCTGCAAATGCGGCATTTCCGGTAGTTGGCCCGGCAAAACTAACCACCGATATCGGTTGCATGCGAATGCCTTCCTGATGCAATTGATAATTCAGATACAAAGCATACACCGGAGCCAAACCACCTCCAAGGCTGTGTCCGGTAACGGTTACCTCAGCAGCAGCCGGAAGTTGACGTATGAACTGAAAAAGTGTGTGACCTCTGCCGTCACCAACCAATTCATTCAAATCTCCCAACCCAAAATGAGAACCTTCCGAAATCATCGGTCGAGTTGCATCGCTCCATGGATAATTCCATTCTCGTTGGATCAACACATCAAGGTCTACAGCAACCCAATTGTAAAATGCGGCAAGCGTGATCTCAAGAAGCGACCCGCGAATGGAAATCATGTACTGATTGCCCTTTTGAGCAACAAAAGCGTAGTTTCCATACTTTCCTTCTACCGGCACCCATACCAATCTCCAGTCGGGTAAGTAATTCTTTAATGACCTGGTTATCTTATCTTTTGATGAACAGTAGGCGATCGATGATAACAGGATCGCAGGAATGTCGGCTGCATACGGATTTGTGTGATTTGTTTCGTTCGTTGAACTCATGAATAGTAGAATTTTAGTTAATAGAACGAGGAAATTAGTCAGAATAGCGGAGAATTCAAACTAAAAAAGATGTTGGCACAAAGGACCATTGCAGGAAGATGTAAAGCGCCTGCTGCAATAGGAGGTATTTAAAGAAAACTCCAAATGGCATTACATAAGTCGCGTAAGAGAACAAAACGGAATGAAGCGTAGCCGAACCCCTGTATGAGCCCAACCATCGGGTTCTTTTGCAAAGAACCCGTTAATGGTGTTTGCGAGTTGTGGGAGAGAAAGCACTGCTTTCGAAGACCAAGCGTTAGCGCAGGGAGTAGAGTAATGAAGTGTAGTTCTCAAGTGACGGATGTACAGCCTTGATTTTTTGTTTCTTTTTCATCAAGGAAAAAGAAAAGTAAACTAAGCCAAACGCAGTGGTACTTATTACTTCGGATCTTTAATACTAAACTCCCATTTAAACGACAGCTGCAGCACACAATTCCCATCGGCCGTACCGCTGATTTCTACCAGTCGACTGTCAAGGCCATCGGCCAGGTCGGCGGTAAAGAGTTCATCGTTGCTACGGTATTTCGGGTTGCCAGCTGTTTCGGTCTTGCCCTTGCAGCTGTTCAGCGTTAGTGATTTGATCTTGCGCCACGAAATACCATAAGCACCCGAGATGTATTCGCCGTTGGCGGTGTCAAGCGTCAGTGTACGTTCACTGCCACGTTTACCGCAGAAACCCGATGAGTTACCTCCGTAGAATACTTCGATGCCGCAAAACTCGTTTTTGTTGTCGGTATGCAGGATCACTTTTGTGATCGGTGCCGTATTGTTGGCAGGTGCACCAATCCGTTGCGGACCAACATCCTTCGGACCGAAAACCCCCACTGTGCGAATGCGTTTCACACCGGTCGGGCGCACCTTATCCGGATTCACGTATTGCCATTCTTCGCCGGCAAGTGAAAACTCATCGAGCGTTGCCGCGTATTGTTCACGGATTTGGTTACGGCGCTGTTCCACTGCAAAATCGGCACGTGCCTCGTGATCGGAAGAACCTGTCTCGCGGCCGTCTTCCAACAAAGTACGATAATCCCACACCTGTTTCCAGCCGTCAAACGTATCTTCCACCATCGATTCAAAAGCAATCTCGGTCCGATTCACAATTTTTTTAGTTACCCTGCTTTTAATACAAGCCATGCGGGCATCCATCGCGCTTTTACGACCTGTACTCAATGCTTCGGAATACACCGAAATCGTATCATCCAGTTCCTCTTTTGTTGTCCGGATCTGATCTGCGGTTGGTGTATGTTTGTAAAACTCGGCGTAATTGGTAAGCAACGTTTTGTGCAGCCCAACAATCACAGTACCGAAAACCACCACGTATGGCAACATGGCATATGATCCATCAAACAGCAATCCTTCCTCGCGCTGAATGGCCGAAATTTCGCCCAGAATACGCGTACCGCGGTCAGCCTCACTAGACCGATCAATCTTGCGAATCTCCTTGATCAGTGACTTCAGCACCGATTCCAATCGCAAAATGCGTTCTTCGGTAATCCGTTGATTGATCCGCAGCTCTACATAATCTTTCATCTGGTCCCAGAGATTCTGCATTTGATTCTGCGGTGTCCAGAAATGCCCTACCACCTTGCTGAGTCCGCCTCCCACTTCGGGAACCTGCGAGATCAATCCAAGTGCGATCGTACGCACATCTTCGTTCACTTCCACAAACGATTTACCGGGCACTCCTGATTTACCGGGAATCAACACTGGCCTGAACAATTGGTTATCGCCCCCGTGCAGGGAATGCTGCGTGAGCTGTCCACCCGCCGCAGTAGAAACCCTCAAAATATCAAAATACTTGCCGCTGTGCACCGCACGGATATAATAATAGCCTTCTTTTCCGTATACAAACTGAAACATAAAATTGGGTCCATCTCCGCGCTGGTAACGAATCACAGGCGTGCTTTCGTCCTGTAAGCTGGCGTGAACAGCCATAAAACGATGGTTAAACTCCGGCATGATGCGATACCAATATTCACCCTGCTCGAACCGAAACTCTTGTGAATGCCCCAACGTTTTGAGCGGATGTTGTTCAACCTGCGCCCATTGCGGTGAAGAAGGAATACTAAGCGCCAGTTGGCTGTGCTTAACGATGAGATTGTAGGAGTTTTCACTTTTCGGTTTAAAAGCCATAATTCGTTTGTTTAGTAGAGTGGATTGAACCAAACAAACCTAGATATCCTAACGGGAATACGACCGCGTAGAAATACGTATTGTGGGGGATGGGGGAAATACGGGGGGTCGTTTTTTGGAGT
>Ga0302296_1002398_pt1 | contig 12666 bp, 6 predicted proteins | sample III_Fen_N3_1_FD_194546 | JGI IMG/M metagenome (GOLD analysis project Ga0302296, IMG submission 194546) | Peat permafrost microbial communities from Stordalen Mire near Abisko, Sweden - III_Fen_N3_1 | ecosystem: Environmental > Terrestrial > Soil > Wetlands > Permafrost | place: Sweden: Abisko... | reverse complement strand
CACACATCCGCCAAAATACACGACCGTCTTTATTGCCCTTTCCGGAGAAGAATTAGGGATTTTGGGTGCCAAGGCTTTTACAGATCATCCTTTAATTGAATTAGCTAAAATAAAATTTCTCGTAAACTTTGATCTGGCCGGAACCGGAGAAGAAGGAATAAGAATCGTTAACGGGAGCATTTTCAAAGAAAAATTTGACCTGATTTCGAAGATTAATCTGCAACAAAATTTGATGCCTAAAATTGATATTCGAGGTGCTGCCTGTAACAGTGATCATTGTTTCTTTTATGAGAAAGGGGTACCATGTTTCTATATTTATACCCAGGGAGGAATCAGGGCTTACCATGACATCTACGACAAATATGAGACACTCCCGTTTACAGAATTTGTTGATTACTGTAAATTAATGATTCTGTTCTTTGATTCAATTTGAAAAAATCGTAATATAACGACCTATAAATATGACTACTAAAATATTCAACAACAAGCTTGCTGGTTTGCTGCTTCTACTGACGATGATCTTCCCCATGATATCAAAGTCGCAGATCAATCTGGACATGTACCTCAATCATCCCTGGGTCGATTCTGTTTTTAACTCACTTACGCCCGATGAACGGATTGCACAACTAATCTGGATTGATGCAAGCGGAGATGAAAACCTGCAAAAGCAATTTCAGGTTGCAGAATATATCCGAAAGAATAATTTCGGTGGATTGGTATTCTTCGAAGGAACGGCAGCGAAACAGTCCCAACTGATCAACTATTATCAGTCGCTGGCGAAAACACCACTGATGATTGCCATGGATGCAGAATGGGGTCCCGGAATGCGCCTCGACGAGGTAATGTCATTTCCTTACAATATGACGATGGGCGCCTCTTCGGATGATGAACTGATTCGGAAGTGTGCCGCAGCCATGGCCGGACAATTAAAACGACTTGGTGTTCAGGTCAGTTTCGGGCCTGTTGCTGATATCAATACCGAACCTTTAAACCCAATTATTGGGATGCGGTCGTTTGGCGAATTGCGCAACAGGGTTACTCAAAAGAGCTTGGCTTATATGAAAGGCCTGCAGGAGAATGGAATTATTGCCGTTGCCAAACATTTCCCTGGTCATGGCGACACTAAAGCTGATTCACATTTATCGCTACCGCTTCTCCCCTACCCTCGCCAACGCCTTGACAGCATGGAACTTTTCCCTTTCAAGAAATTGGCAGCCGAAGGAATTGGAGGAATTATGACGGCACATATGCGCGTTCCAGCGCTTGATCCCAACGGTGAAGGTCCTTCAAGTCTTTCAAATAGCGCCATTGAAGGTGTGATCCGTAAGGAATGGAATTACAAAGGACTCATTATCACTGACGCAATGAATATGGGAGGTGCGTCTATCACAAAAAAAGCAGGCAGCATTGACGTCCAAGCCATTAAAGCTGGAAATGATGTAATCGAATTTCCGGTTGATGGCGAAGCGACAATTAAAGCAGTGAAAGAGGCTATTCAGAATAAGGAGCTCACCTGGGATGAAATCAATCTGAAATGCCGCAGAGTGCTGGCAGCCAAGTATTATGCAGGACTAAACCAACTTCAGCCGATAAAAATCGCAGGACTTGTTGCTGACCTGAATTCAGCCAACGCACAGTTTGCCAACAGACAACTTGTTGAATCATCGTTAACCCTTCTCGAAAATAAAAACAATCTAATACCTTTTCAGGGATTAGATACCCTTCGGATTGCTGCTCTTTCCGTTGGTTCTTCAGCTGTAACTCCTTTTCAAAAGATGCTCGGCAACTACACGAAAGTTGATTATTTTAATCTTTCTGATAATTTCACAGAGGAAGAGCTGAACGAAACTCTTAAGAAAGTAACTGGTTATAACTTGGTTATAACTGGTGTTCATTCACTTTACGAAAGCAAGGTACGTCGAACTGTAAAAGTGGGTAACCTGGTTCATATAGCACCTGAACGTCCTTATGGCGCGACCGAAAACCTTGAAAAACTGCTTGGCAAATTATCATCCTTAAAGAATTCAGTAGTTGTTTTCTTTTCGAATCCATACGCCATCAGTGAGTTAAAAGATTCTGGTCATCCAAATGGGATGGTGATCGCGTATCAAAACACCACAATCGCCCAGGAATTAGCTGCCCAATTACTTTTTGGTGGAATCGGAGCAAGTGGAAAACTGCCAGTCTCAATTGGCAATCGTTATAATGCAGGTGATGGATTAACAATCAGTCAGCCAATCCGTTTAAAATATACACTTCCGGAAGAGGTTGGATTAAATTCGGCAAAGCTGAACAGACGTGTCGATTCAATTGTAAATAATGCACTGACGCAGAAAGCTTTTCCGGGTTGCAATGTTCTTATTGCCAAAGATGGAAAGATAATTTTTCAAAAGGCATACGGTTTTCACACTTACGAAAACCGGATTCCTGCCTCTTTGGATGATATCTACGACCTGGCATCTGTAACGAAAGTATCCGGCGCACTTCCGGCAATTATGAAATTGAATGAAGAAGGGAAATACCTGCTGGACGCGCCATTTTCAAACTACTGGACCGATTGGCGAAAAGGATTTCTGCATCCATCGAATAAAAGCGATATCACATTAAGGGAATTACTCGCACATCAGTCAGGATTGGTTCCTTTTATTTCATTCTACCGACAGTCGATGATTGGTAAAGACTTATCAACCAAATGGTACAGTGCTGTACCTAACGAACAATTTAATTTGGAAGTTGCACCGGGACTTTATCTCAATTCAAAATTTAAAAACAAAGTCAATAAGGCGATCAGAAAATCACCGTTAAAAACACGGGGAAAATATGTGTACAGCGACCTGTCGGTTATATTGACATCTGAGGTTGTTACAAAATTAGCAGGAATGAAATTTACGGATTACCTTGATCAAAATTTCTACGGACCACTGGGTGCCACAACAGTTACCTATCAACCAACAAAGAAATTTTCTGAAGATCAGATTGTCCCTACCGAATATGATGCGATCTATCGTAAAAGACAAGTGCATGGCAGTGTGCACGATGAATCGGCCGCCGTATTTGGAGGAATCGCCGGGAATGCCGGATTATTTGCTTCGGCTAATGATTTGGCAAAATTGGTTCAGATGTATGTGCAGTTTGGAACTTATGGCGACAAACAATACCTGAAAAAATCAACCATAGAAGAATTTAACCGTGTACAATATCCGCAGAACAATAATCGACGCGGACTGGGATTTGACAAACCGGCAATTGATAATCAAAAACTTGATAAGGATAAAGCTTATCCCTGCCCGAGCGCATCACCTCAAAGTTTCGGGCATTTTGGCTATACGGGTACATTTTTCTGGGCTGATCCTTCGAATGGATTGATCTACATCTTTCTTTCAAACAGGGTTTATCCTACCCGCGAAAACAATAAAATCAGCGACCTGAATGTCAGAACTGATATTTTGCAGGAATTATATGACGAATTTCGATCAGCCAAAATAAGTAATTGATTCTGGTCAGTTCTACGTGCCGGGAATAAGTAAAAATACACGCTGAAACCTTCGGGTGAATAGAGGTTTTCAAAATTGCATCTCAAAAAATGAGAATTAGTTGGTTATATGGTTATTCATTGGAATAGGATAAAATCCGAATACCTTATTTCCAATAAATAATTTAGCGATGACAAACTCAAAAATGCAATAAAATTAAAGGTGATGCCAAACATTGCGAATTAAAAGCGAATGGTGAGATTAACAAATATCCGTTGCAAATTATTCCCAGTCTCATAAGTGGCTTCATAATCGGCCGAAAGCATTAATTTTTTCATAAACCTCCAATAAACACTTAGTTCGCCAATATTTTGACGCAATTTAGTTTGTGAATTAACATACTTATAATCTACCATCCGATATTCAAGCGAGGTGTAAATCTTTCCCTCCAGCAGATCGCGCGAGAGCGATGCACCGTAAACCATTCCATTTATGTAGTTGGTTTTTAAATAAGTAGCATTAATAGTCAATGATGTAAGCAAGACTGGCAATTGGCTGTAACTTAAATAACTGTTTGCGTTGATACTTGCGACCGGATCCGATTTCTGAAACCGGTATCCGGCCCATCCGCCCCAGTTAAGGTTTTTAGCAGGCCTGGAATTGAAGCTAAACCGAAATCCTTGCCTTGTCTCTCTATCTATAATGCTATCTATTTGACTTTTAAACGTTTCATAATAATATACATTTTTACGGGCATCATAGGACACGAGTAATGAAAGGTTTTTAATTGGTTTATACCGAAGCGAAATATAGGTACTGGTCAGATCAAAGGTATTTGTAGGTTGCAGATTTTTGAGTGTATAGAAATCGAATTCAAACGAACAAAACAGATCCACCTTCTTTATTAAAGAGTTACTGTGTTGTAGATAAGCAAATCGACGATCTGTTTTAAAATTATTCATTTGGTCAAAAACAGCCAGAGATGTTTGCACATAACCGTTTTCATTTTGAAGATTATGTCCTGCAAATACACCGACTTGCATAAGATTCGGATTAAAACTGTAGTTATAATAATCTGGTCGTGAACCAGCCACAGCTCCATAGGTGAAATTCCGGTGAGTTGTTTCAAATTGCAGTCCATCAACAGCACCGATATTGGCCATATTCATATTTATTTTTCTTCCCAGTGAAATATTAGTTGATTTATTAAAATCATACTTTACGGCTAAACTATAAATTTTGAGGTACTTATTAATGTCTTGTCCTACAGAGCTCAATTCATTTGATTTATGTGTAAATGAAATGTAGCTTTCTCCCGATACCCCCGTATCACCGCCATGTTTGGCGTTGAGCAATAAATTGTACCTATTCCTTATATCTGATCGACCATTGGATAGCGTGGCATAGGATGTGAGCGCGAGCCGTCCGTCAACAACAGATTTAACCTGCATGGCACTCGTTTTCTGGTTAATCGATTTTATCGCCTGATCGTTGACGTTTGCAGAAACATTAGAACTTCGATCATTAACTATCGCTTTATCCGGTTTCTTTTCAACTTTTATTTTTCCAAAAATAGGTGTCGATACCAAAAGTGACACCTGACCAACGGGAGTCCCAACACAGGAAATGGTAGAAAGATTGTTTACCGTTAATGCGGGCAAAAGTATGTTGTTACGGGATATAAACAGCGTATCACCGATGTGGAGGCCTTCGGTATTTTCAAATTTTACATATACATTCTGAGTGGTGATATATGAAATAGTCCCTTTTATAACAATGTCAGTGGTCTGGCCAAAGATATTGAAGCTTAAGCAAATAAACAATACAAAGACAGGTAGTCGTTTCATCCGGAGATAATTATTAAAAGTTTCCTTCACATAAGGTGGAAAATCGTGTCTATGAATCTGAGTCCATTTCATAATTAAGCATTAAAGAACAAATAATTCATATTATCCGGCATTTCCTCTGGGATGACAAGCATAGCAATTGGTACTGTTATAAATATACCCACTTCTGCCATTGTGCTGAGAATCGACAGAAGCTTTATTGCTGTGTGCGTGGCAAAGAAGACAATTAAACACCGCATAATTGGTAGCACTTGTGTGACACTCGCTACACAAAGTCCAGGCACCCTTATGTCTTCCACTGTTAATAGGGAAAAACTGTGTGTCGTGATTGTAAGTAGATGGAGTCCATGCCGTAGTTGAATGGCAAGTCTCACATGTTGTCGGGAAATTTGCTGCAGCATGTGCTGGATTTGTCGTTGCATTATAATTAGTTAAATGACAACTTACACAAGCCGTGGAAATCCCAACATAGCCATTGGTATGACAAGTAGCACAAGCTACCGTTGTATGAGCACCGGTTAATGGAAACGTTGTGCTGGTACTATGATTAAAAGTAGAAGGCACCCAAGCCGTTGTGCTGTGGCATACTTTACAGTCAGTTGGAAATTTGGCCGTCGTATGATTAGGATTTGTCGTGGCATTGTAATTGTTCAAATGGCAACTCACACATGTAGTGGGAATTCCAACATAACCGGTTGCATGACAACTGGCGCAGGCCACACTTATATGAGCGCCGGTTAATGGAAATGTAGTGCTGGTACTATGATTAAAATTAGAAGGCACCCAGGCAGTTGTGCTGTGGCATACTTTACAGTCGGTTGGGAATTTGGCTGTCGTATGATTTGGATTCGTTGTTGCATTGTAATTAGCTATATGACAACTTTCGCAAGTTGTTGGAGTTCCTACATAACCATTGGTATGACAACTAAGGCATGTTACACTTATATGAGCGCCAGTTAATGGAAACGTTGTGCTGGTACTATGATTAAAAGTAGAGGGCACCCATCCAGCGGCAGTATGACAAACTTTGCAGTCAGTTGGAAATTTGGCAGTCGTATGATTAGGATTGGTCGTGGAGTTAAAATTAGTCAAATGGCAACTCACACAATCAGTGGATGTTCCAACATATCCCGTTGTATGACAACTCAGACAGGCAACGCCGACATGTAATCCGGTTAATGGAAACGTAGTGCTGGTACTATGATTAAAAGTGGAGGGCACCCAACCAGCGGCAGTATGACAAACTTTGCAGTCGGTTGGAAATTTAGCTGTCGTATGATTAGGATTGGTTGTGGCGGTAAAATTGGTCATATGGCAACTCGCACAATCAGTGGGTGTTCCAACATATCCCGTTGTATGACAGCTGATACAGGCAACACCCACGTGCATTCCTGTTAACGGGAAAGTTGTACCTGTTGTGTGGTTAAATGAAGTGCTTAACCAACTCGCCGTAGCGTGACACGCTTTGCAATCGGTGGAGAATTTGGCAGTCGTATGATTCGGATTTGTGGTAGCATTGAAATTAGTTTGATGGCAACTTACACATTCTGTGGAAATTCCAGCATAACCTTTAGCATGACAACTACTACAGTCAATACCGATATGACCACCAGTTAATGGGAACGTTGTATTGGTATTATGATTAAATTTGGCCGGCTGCCAACCCCTTTCAGTATGGCATAAGAAACAATCTTTTGGAAATTTGGACGCAACATGTGAAGGTTGAGTTGTGGCAGCGTAATTGTTCATATGACAATCGGAACATTCCGCACCCATGGGATCAAACCGAAGCAGTGATGCAGATTTATGACATTGATAGCAATCAACCTGAGCGTGTTGTCCGTTCAACGGGAACCTGCTTTGTCGGTGGACTTCGGTGATATTCGTCACGACCCATGAAGTAGGATTATGGCATCTCTCGCAATCCTGCCCCACTGTCTGTTGATGCATATCTGTATGGCATGATACACAAGTAGTCTTGGCATTTGAAAATAACAGGTCAACGTGACATTTTCTGCATTCGACTGCTTTGTGCTGACCAGCTAACGGAAAGCTCGTCAGAGAATGATCAAAGGAATTATTTTCAGTCTTGAATGTCCAACCTTCCGGATTATGGCACACATCACACTTAATACTAAATTTAGCACCATGCGGAGATTTAGTGGCGAATGCATTAAACGATAGCAATAAAGCTAATATTATTGATGGCAATTTGAACATAATATCTTGTTGTTTTTATATTGAACAGTCATTCCTTTTACATTTGCCTCCTTAAGATGGCATTTTTCGCATGAAACCTTTAGGTGAGCTCCTTCAAGTTTAAACCTTGAAGAATTATGATCAAATATAGATTTTTTCCAATCTTCAAACCCATGACATTTTGTACAGTTTGTTTTCCCATTGATATCAAACTGACCAACATGTGAATCCTGATGACAGGCAGCGCATTCATTTGAAAGTTCTGCAAACTTCTGAATCCTGAGTCCTGATTTGTCTTTTGCAAAGTGACAAACTGAACAAGTTTGCCGGGCATGTACACCCTCAAGATTAAATTTTGTTAGGGTGTGGTCAAATTTTATCGTCTTCCAATCATTAACGATGTGACATTCAGTACAGTTTTCGTTCCGATAATATTTCTCCTGTATAAATCCTTCATGCTCGTTTTTATGACAATCGACACATAAAATTCCAATTTTTTTAAATGCCCATTTTTCTTGTTTTTTATGACAGGCGATGCACGGCGTTGCCAAATGGGCACCTTCAAGTTTGAATTTCGACAAATTATGCTTTTCGACTGTGAATGAGCTCTGAGCAAATCCACTATTGTCATGACATTGATTACAATCGGGCGCCGTTCCATTTTTGACAAATTCCTTTTTATGGTAATCTATATGACAATCTGTGCATTGGCCATATTTAATTGGAGTTGTCAAACTTGCTTTGTGACACGACTTACATGCTACCAATTTATGCTTCCCTTCGAGATGAAAGTCCGTTTTGTCATGATCGAAATTGCTAATCCCTTTTATTGTATGAAACGACTCTTCCGTATGACACTGTTTGCAATTTTGCCCAAATTTGTTTTGATGTGCATCTTTGTGGCAACTGTTACAGTTATTAAATTCAAGACCTTCTAATTTGTGCACTGATTTGCCGGCTACAATTTCCGGTTTGTGACATTTTTCGCACGCCACATTTTGATGTTTTCCAACCAACGGGAATTTGGTTGTATTATGGTCGAACCCATTAGCGTTTTTAAATGAATCAAATCCATGACAGGTATTACAATTTGGCGACATTTTCCCTTTGTGAAAATCATCGTGACATGTAAGACATTCCTGGTTTAATCCCAGATAGGTAGATGTGTTCTTTTTAAGTTCGGGATCTTTAATAAAAGAGGATTTATGGCATGCCTTACAGTTGCAGGCTTTACAATCTTCGCGGGCATGGGCTCCTTTTAACTCAAAACCTGTTTTTCCATGATTAAAAGTTGTTTTGTCGAACTTTAAAATTGGAAAATTACGCCCATGGTGGTCATTATGACAGATAAAGCAATCTTTTCCGGTAACTTCTGCCGAAGCGTGAAATCCCTTTTTCGAAACAATAAGCGCATTTATCACTTTGTGACAATCCAGGCATTTCTCATTTGTAACTTTTTTTCCAACAGTATGACATTTTGTGCAGTTTTCAACACCTTCGAGGTTGGCATGGGCTTTACTCAGATCACCAGGCGAAATCTGTGCAATTGCATTGCATTCATATATTAGAATTGCAGCAAACAGAAATATTAAACGGATCAATTTCACTGAAAATAATTTAAAATTACATTTCATCAATACATACAAACGGAAAAATTAAGTCTGCTTTTACCTGTGTTTTAGAACAGCTTCACCATATTTAGTCGAAATTTCAATCCCTATTTTTCTTAGAAATTGCGTAGGAAGTTCTCCCCCGGCAAATATATAAATCAAATCATTCGCCATTTTCTGCACCTCATTCAGATCATTTTCGGTATAACATATTGAATTTGGTTCAATTGACACAATATTTGAATTAAGCTTCACATCAATCAACCCACTTTTGATGGCTGCATTAATTTTTTCAGCGTTTTTAGGTTTAATTCTGCTGAAAGCATTACTTCGATACGAAAGTGTTACCTGGTTATGATCAGCAAGAAGTAAGGCGGATTCTATTGCAGAATCGCCGCCGCCCACAACAACTATTTTTTTATCGTTGATTCCTTCGGGTTCCAAAAGCCGGTAAGCTACTTTTTCAGAATTCTCACCAGGTACATTTAGTTTGCGCGGGGTTCCGCGTCTGCCAATAGCCAAGAGTATACTTTTTGTAGTGTAACTTTCACCATTCAAGATTTCTACCCTGAATATATCACCTTCACGCTTTACAGATTCAACTTTCGAATTTTCCTGGATGGTAATACTGTTTTTTGTCAATACTGTATTCCACAATTCGAGTAATTGCGCCTTGGATGATTCCTTGAAATTTACTTTTCCATATAGAGGCAAGTCCATTGATGAAGTCATCACAATTTTGGATCGTGGAAAAGTGAAAACTGTACCACCCAAAGTATCTTGCTCCAATGTTAAGACTTTTAAATTTAATGCTTTGGCTGTAAGCGTAGCTGAAATACCCGCCGGACCAGAACCTACCACAATTAAATCGTAGGTAGCCTGTGCAGCATTATTTATTGTTTTTGCAATATTTTCGACAGCTTCGCGACCTTGCGTGACCGCGTTTTTTATTAATCCCATCCCACCTAATTCACCTGCAATAAAAACGCCGGGTACATTCGTTTCGAAGTTCGGATTTATATGAGGCAAATCGACACCTCTCTTTTCTGTTCCGATATACAACGAAATTGCCTCGACGGGACAAGCCCGGAAACATGCACCATGACCAATACAATGTGATGCATTAATTATAGTTGCTTTGCCATTGCGGATACCTAAAATATTATCTTCAGGACAAGCTTTTATACAAGCGCCACTTTTGATGCATCTTCGCTGATCGACAACAGGGTACAAAGAAACAGGTTCATACGCTCCTTCTTCTTTAGCAACGGCTATTTTTTCAATTACTTCATTCGATTCGCGCTTTTGTTTTCTGATATAAATAAACAAAATAATCAAAACGAGTAAAGCGGTGACACCATAAATACCAACTTCTTCAAATATTATTTCCATAGCATCAAAATATCCATTTATAACCAAACGTGAGAACAACTGCAACGTGAATTAGCATGACAATTAGCATGATTAATGCAAATGGTAAGTGAGCAACATGCCAGTATTTGAAAATATTTTGCATCATATCAAGTCGTTCGAGTCGTTTTGTCATTCGCCTTTGATTGTTTATTAATTTTCTAACCTTTCGATACTCTTGTAATGAGAGATCTTTTGCTTTTAATTCCAATACAATTCTGGGAGATTTACCAGCCTTAAGTTCTGAAATATGAATATTATACCTGGTCTCCAGCTCATTGCCAAGCTCCTCATTCATAGCTTGCACTTCTTGCCAGTTTAATTCACGTCCATCGATGGAATGAGGTATCTGCAAATAAATAAACCGGCCAATAACGCCGCTTGCCACAACGGCCACTAAGCTCCAGAAGCTAACTGATACTATTCCGCCAAATTTGAATGAAGTGTGATAGAGTATTAAAATTGGGCCCAGGGCGCACAAAAAAATATGAAATTCAAGCCAGTATTTCAAAACCCCAACACGTGAAAGAAATTTCATTCTTTTGCGTGCCATATAAGAAAAAAGCCCAACCAGGACACACAATGTACCAGCAATACCTAACCCATGTCCCAATAATCCACTGGGTTTCAGCAGTGCATAGTCAGGGTGAAAATATCGGTCTCCGATTGGAAGATTGTAATAAGTAAAACCAATATAACCCAAAACAATAAATGCCGCTGAGACTACAAAAACATAAAACGACAAATGCAACCGATGAACAAATCTTGTCATTACTCGCTATTTTTTTGTTTATTCAAAAATAGTCATTCAAAAGATAATGTTTTGATTTGATAATTCAATCGAACTTATTCTTTATCTCTTAATGCTTTTCAAACTTTCAACATATCTAAGATACTAAATGTTCTACCTATTTTTATACATAACGTCAAATTTCTACTATTTAAAATCAATCTTAACACGACAGAATAAATCTACAACGCAAATAAAAATTTAAAAATCTATTGTTTAACGAGATAACACACAACTTAACCAACTTATATTTTTACTGTATAATTTATTTACACAGTAAATTTTGTTCTAATTAATTGCTTAAAATTTGACACATTTCAGAATTATTGAGATAATGCTAGCTTTCCCTATTTTACATTTTAAACTCAATCAATTATATACTAATACACTAAATATGAATAACATAAATATAATACATCAAACAGATTGACTTTTTTCTGTTTTATAAATTTTGCAATACTTTAATAAATAACTTAAATATTTAATTTACTATTACGCATTAAAATACAATCACTTAGCCTCAAAAAGCTAAAAACTGAACCATTCCAATATATATTATTGTATGACTGATAATTAGCAGCATTTAACGCATCAATCCAAGGTTTCTGTTTAATACAGAAAATAACGTTTTGCCTTCCCTCTGAAAGCAGCAACATCTTTATTCCATAGCTTAGTGATAGATTCCACACGAAAAGTTTTGGAAAATTCAAGCCTGATCTTACTGGTGCCGCACACTTTATCAAACATATTGAGCCGTGATTTCTCGCACATTTCGAAAACATTTTTATCAGGCCAAAGGGTATGACATTCTTGTAATATCCAAAATTGAACAAGCGATAACTCTGCCTTTTCGTAGTCAGTAACATATACCTGAACACCATGAACAACACGATCTTTTGAAACACTATAATAGGGCGTAAAATGAATTGGACGAAACATTAAGCCAGGAAGATTTAGCGCATTCATGTTTTTGGCTAAACTGTCGGCATTGATCCATTCTGCAGCAAAAAGTTGAAATGGCAAAGTATATCCAACTCCGATACTCATCACATAAAGCTCACCCAAAATACCGGAAACAGGATAGAAAACGGGCGAATAGTTATGCGGAATATGAGGCGAAGAAGGTACCCATGGAAGACCTGTTTTCCCGAATGTCATCTTCCGTTTCCACCCTTTCATTGGAATCACCGTCAGCTTGCATTTGATTTTATTAGCCAACAAACCCTCTTCGTTTAGATACATGGCTAGTTCACCAACTGTGAGTCCATGTATATACGGAATCGGAAACTGACTGACAAAGGAGGTGAATTCAGGCTCGGTAAGGCAACCCTCCATCT
>Ga0302296_1002396_pt1 | contig 12671 bp, 12 predicted proteins | sample III_Fen_N3_1_FD_194546 | JGI IMG/M metagenome (GOLD analysis project Ga0302296, IMG submission 194546) | Peat permafrost microbial communities from Stordalen Mire near Abisko, Sweden - III_Fen_N3_1 | ecosystem: Environmental > Terrestrial > Soil > Wetlands > Permafrost | place: Sweden: Abisko... | reverse complement strand
GATATCTTTTTCTGAAGGCAATTCAATTCTTATTTTTTCAGTACGGAGCTTTTCTTTAGCTCTTTGAAGCCTTTTGTTTACTGTTTCCTTATTTGTCAGTAAGGCGTTTGCTATCTCGTCAATACCTAATCCACACAGAATCCTTAGCGATAAGCCGATCTGAGATTCAACAGATATTGAAGGATGGCAGATCGTAAAAAGCATCTGAAGCTGACTGTCAGAAATATTTTTTCCTGACAAATCAACTTCAGGTAGCACTTCCTCTGGATCAGACTTCGCCAGAACAGGTGCGATTGCTTCATTAAATAAATGGGTCCGGTTAATGTAATTTTTAGTTTTATTTTTAGCGACGGTATATAACCAGGCTACCGGATTTTCAGGGACTCCCCTGTAAGGCCATGTCTCAAGAGCGGCCATGAATGTCTCACTTGCTATATCTTCGGCAATCCCTATATTATCAGTACCCAGATACTTGCATAGTACGGAAGTTATCTTCGTGAATTCTGTCCTGAATAATCGTGGTATGAGTTCCTGTTCCGGCATGAATAAACAATCAATTAATGCATGCCATCACCTTTGGCAATCTTACGAACTTCAACAGAGTTCCCGTCGCCTTGCAGAACAGGACATCCCTTTGCAAATTCAACTGCTTCATCAACAGATTCTGCTTTAACAATAATATATCCCCCGATAGTTTCCTTTATCTCACCAAAAGGTCCATTGGTAACGATAGTATTGTTATTCTTATTCCTTACAACCCTGGCATCGGCGAAGGGTAATCCGTTACCTCCTGATAGTTTATTCCCGGAGGCAATTCCGCCCATCCAGTCTTTTGTCTGTTTCATCCACACCTGTATCTGTTCGGGAGAAGCTACCTTGAGGCCATCTTCATGCCTGAAAATTAAAATAAATTCGTCCATTTCTAATAATTTTTAAGTGGCTGTAATATCAGCCCGGGTTAAACAATATAATTATTTATACCCTGATAACAAACCGAATTTATCAGAATGGACATTAAATCGAATATTTTTGTTCAGGGAAGCTGCTTAATATCGGCGGCGAGAATAGCATTTTTTGAATGACGGGGCTCACTTTTCAACTTTTGGCCGTGCAGGTACATTCCAATAATTCCGGGTGATCCGGCCCATTTTCCTTCAATAGCTTTTCTGTGATAGGTGGTACCTTTAAAGAATTCAGTGTGAAATAGCAGACGGCCATCTCCCATATCCCTGAAGAGTTCGAGCGTAACTAAAATATTTCCTTCAACAATTATAGAATATTTTTTCAGGTCAACTTTAATTACTCTGTCGATCATATCTTTGGAAAAGGTGATGTATATGGGCTGTGTGAGGATATTCTTATAAGTACTGTCATCATCTTCATCCTCACTTGCCGATTGGTATATATTTAACCTATAAGTTACGGAATCGAATGTGCAGGTAGCAACATTAAGGTTGATATCATCCAGTCTTACTTTTCCTCTGGTTTCGACCTTTATCCCAAGTTCAGAACCAAGGGCATTATCTGAAAATCCCGATCTAAGCAGGTTGGATGTAACTTCGGTTCCGATTTTAACTTCCCGGTTTTTATGGTAGGTTACCTTGACTTCATGCAGATTATAAGATGTTGGATTTAGAAATACCTCTTTAATAAGATTCTCTTTGAACTTACTTACAAGAAAACACTTAGGTTCGTAACCGATCATTGAGAACCTTAATGAATCATCATTATTTGCATTGTCAAGGGCAAGCGTGAAGTTGCCTGATTCATCTGAAACAGTACCCACATTTTTGCCTATTATACCTATATTAACAAACCCTATCGCAGAATGAGTATCCTTACAAAAAACCACACCCTTATGGCATTGGCCATAGGTAATTCCAGGAATAATAATGAGAAATAATAGAAGACCAGTTTTAATACTCAAATTGGGTTTAATAAAATGCATTACATTCTTCTCCTAACAATTATCTTTCTCTAACGTTACGGGAAAAAAGAAATTGTATTAAGCTGGCATGCTATTTATCACTTTTCACTGCAGTTGAACATCCATTGTATACCGAATTTATCAGTACAACTTCCATAATAGCCTCCCCAGAACATATCCTGCAATTCTGCAGTCACTTTTCCGCCTGCCGATAATGAACTAAACAGCTTTTTTGTCTCTTTTTTAGTATCAGGTTCAAGATTGATATGGACATTGTTCCCTTCATTAAGTTTGAAGCCCATTGATTCAGGTGCATCAGTTCCCATCAATACGTGATTTCCGATAGTATTCAGTTCTACGTGCATTACGAGATTTTTATCCTTTTCAGCTATTGGAGGTAAGCCTTCGGTTTTTGGAATGTCTTTAAACCGACGGATCCCCTCACCGTTAAACTTGCCTCCGAAAACGGACTTATAGAAAATAAATGCTTCCTCCGTGTTGCGGGAAAAGTTCAGATATGTGGTTACCCGTGCCATAATGATATATATTTATTATCAGCATGGTTAACAATCAGATCTTATTTATTGTTGAATTCTGAACTAAAGAATATTCCGTTTTACCATCTGTTCGGTCAGCAATTTTTTTTGTTTTTCCCAATACACTCTTTAACCCTGAATTTTACAATTTCGGAAATAAGGTCCAGCGGAATGGGCTTATCAATAGGAAATTTCACGGAACCCTTTGCTCCTTCATAAACTGACAATTCTTTTTTGAATGTATTTATCCCTGTTGGTGTAGGATAAAAGCCAATGTGGTTTTTGAAAGCTGCAAAATGTACCAGATTCCCATTTAGCGTGAAAGTGGGTATGCCATAATTTATGGTTTCCCTGGCTTCAGGTGCTGCTTTTCTGATTGTTGCCCTGACCTTCTCAAGTATTATCCGGGTCTCATCCGGGAAGCTTTTAATGTACTCATCAATGTCTTTGAAAATGATTCTGGGAGGTGTCATAAGCTGTAAATTTTATAATTTTAGTTTAAAAGCAAGTTCATTGTATGATTCTATTGTCTCATCTGCACCGGCTTTCAGCAATGTTCCCTGAGTAAATGAGCTTGTCAGTCCATAAACATAGCAGCCTGCTTTTTTTGCGGATATGATCCCGTTCGGAGAGTCTTCGATCACTATAGTAGTGGTTAAATCTGCTTGCATTTTTCCAAGCGCCTTAATATATGGGTCAGGATAAGGCTTGTGGAATTCAGTATCAACTTCCGTTATCACCAGATCAAAAAGCTCAGACACATGATACAGGTTATCAATTAATGCAAGGCTGTAAAGCGAGGTAGAGCTGACTAGTGCCGTGCGGATTCCTTTCTTTTTCACTTTATCCAGAAATGGAAGGAATCCTTCAATAAGTCTTAATTCAGTGATTATATCTTCGAGAATCATTTTTTTTGAATCCTGATACATCTCTAAAGGATGAATGCCATCAGAAAGAGATGTGGAAACAAAATCGAAGAATACCTTATCAGTTCTTCCCTTATAGTCATCAAATATTGTTGGCGGATAACTAATATTGTATTGCTCAAGTACAAGTTTCTTTGCTTTTGCGTGAAGCGGTTCGGAATCGATTACTACACCATCAAAGTCGAAAAATATTGTTTTAAGATTTTCCATAAAAAATAATTAAATCTATAGTATTTCCAGGAGGCTTCATCTTTCATTCAAAAAAAACCATTCATTCGGAATCCGGGCATAAATTAGTCACAAACTGGCAATTATAATAACATGTTAAAAAATTGTATAAACCGGGTGGTTTCCTCATTTCCTTAAGTCTTCATAAGTTCAGAATTGGGTTCATTCCCAATGTCCAACTCTCTTAAGATGGATACTAAACAAGCCAAGAGATCCCTCATTACGCAAACCCTTCACTAGTTCAGCTTTTGCTACATTCGGCTTGACAGTAATCCGGGTTATAATGTGGAAGGAAGGAGCGGCGATTCGGTTGAAATTTCATTGAATCAAGAAAGGTTTTTTTGAATCGCTGCTCCTTCCTTCCATTATAACAAAAAGAAGTTGTCATTCCAAGCGTTAGCGGGGAATCTTCAACACCAATAAGATATGCAAAGAAAAAAATACTTAAGAAAGAACATGTCACATCATTAAAAGTAATAAATAATCAAATTACTCAGAAATGATTCTCCGGAACATATCCCCAGTCAATCAGATCCTGCTTTGACTTAATCTTTTTGAGACCGCCATCAAACATCAGATAGTAAGTTTTCGCAACATCAAGTACATTCCTGTAATCATGGTCTGTAAGTATAATCCCCTTTTCAGTAGATTTTTCAATAATCATCATTTTGATAAGATCGATATGCAGTGGTGATATACCATTGAATGGCTCATCCAATAATATAAAATCTTTCTTCAGGCTTAAAATCAATTTGACTTCAAGATACCTTGCCTCACCGCCTGACAGATTCCGGATCTTTGTTCCCGTAACATTTTTCAATATTTCATCATTAAGAAATCCTTTATCATCAAGGTCTTGACGGTACGCAGCTACTATTTTTTCAACATTTAGGTCCTTTGGAAGAAAATTATCCTGATTCAGATACGCAATTGTGTTTTTAACAGTAAATGGCTGATCAAGGATTTTATTGTTGATCCTTATAAATTTATGAGTGGCATGGAGCGTACCGAATATTATTTTAAGAAGGGTTGATTTTCCGGAACCATTCCTACCGAGAAGCCCTATGATATCACCGGTTTGGCACCTGAGAGATATATCAGTCAGGACCTGTTTCAACCCGTACTCTTTCCGTATGCTGTCAGCTTCCAGAAGGTTAAGCATAATTAAGAATAAATAACAGTGGTATAATAAAAACAACATGCAGGAAATAGGTAAGAAGAATCAGCTTTAGCTTACTTATTCCAAGATTATAATAAAAGTAACACTCATTTTTTCGTGAAATTTCAAAATAGAGAACCGATAACAGAAAACCTCCGGTCATTATCCAGATGATAAAACACAACAGGCAAAAATATACCAAAGGGTAAGATGAGGCAGGGGGCATAAGCAGAAAAGATAAAATCGATAATAACAATGATAAGATGATGTTCGTCTTAAAAATCGTTTTGTGATAAGGAAGAATCAGGTAAGATGCTCTCATTATGAGATTTTTTTTTGTTTAATATCTTTCCTGATTGCAAGTTAAGCTTTCGGATTGGGAAGCATGGTTAAGGAATTCTTAAAATGAAAGAGACCTTTCAGAGTTTAATTTCCCTGACGGATATCATAATCATTTTCTCTAAGTGCTTTTACAGAGATTTCTAAATCATTTTCTTTAACCAGGATATAGTCAGTATTGTAAGTTGAAATGGTAAAAATGGAGATTTTATTTTTTTTAAGTATTGCAGCGATATCAGCAATTACTCCGGTCAGTGAAAAGTCGAGTTGCCCTTCGATTTTTAAAATACGCCAGTCTTTGCTGGATACAATTTTATCCGAAATGTTATCGGTCTGAGCGGTAACAACAGATATTTCTTCTTCAGTTTTGGTGACAGAATAGAAATCAGATGAATAAATCCAGTCAGGCAAAACAGCCTCCGTATGAAACTTCAGAATTGAATATTTTTTAATTAAAACAAATAAAGTATAAGTCATTCTTTGTTATTAAACTGAATCTATGGTTGCATTAACTAACTTGCATTTTGTAACAAAACTTTGTGTTCCCTTGTGGTTAAAGATTTTATTTTTACCACCACCAGGTTTGTTTATCATCATTTTAATATTAATCAATCCCTTCAAGAAGAATGGTATCACATTCTGCAGCCCTTAACCGGTGTTTAAGGATTTTCTGGTAATCTTCCGAATAATACCAGTTTTCAAATTCCTTTTCGCTGTTGAATTTCACCAATACGGATTTGGTATATTTCCAGGTGCCTTCCAGGAGCGTGGGGGATTCATCAATTGCAAGGTACTCTCCATTGTACCTGGAGAAGATATCATCAAATTTTTCGAGATACTTTTCATATTCTTCATGATCATGGATCCTGATCTGGGCTACAAAATAGTGAGTCATAATACCTGAAAATTTATTTTCTGTTTTTATTCTCTCTTATTGTCTTTTTTATTTGAGTTTCTTAATGGCATCCCTGAAGCGTTTTTCATTTTTCAAAGCAATAAAAGCCGGTTCTTTTTCTATCGATTCCCTGTCATTATACCCAAGATTGATTGCCTTTACCAGGGAGCTTAATGATTTATCAGTTTCATTACCAAGTGAATAAATCTTAGCAAGTTGGTAATACAATTTATTGTTCTCAGGTTCAACCAATGATTGTATCTCATAACAAACCGAAGCAGCACCGAATTTTTTCTCATTAAAATAGTTTCTGCCTCTTTCAGCGCAAAAAATATTTAACATCATTAGAACTCTGGAGGCTATATCCTGATTGGTTTTGTCTTTGCCTTTCTCTAAATTTCTCAGCATCCTGATCTGACCTGATATGTCACTACGAATACTGTCGGGAAGAGATTCTGCTCTTACCTGCTCAATCAAAGCTGATATCAGCTTACTCTGAATTTTTAGTTCAAAGGATCTGCTTTTATCCCAGCTCTTAACAGCTTTTATATAGCCGTCAGATTTTTTGAGGCTGTCAAGTTTCCCCTTTATATTAACAGCTGAATTATAATCAGGGAAATCTTTAATAATATATTCATACTGTTGAGCAGCAGTAATAAGTTTCCCTTCTCGCAAAAGCAATTCAGCATTTCTTATATACCTGTCAAATTGCGACCCAATAAACGGAGGGTTTTTCTTAATACTTCCTTTAATCATGGCTTGAAGATCCATCCATTCAACAGCTTCTTCCAGTAATTCGGGCGATGGCCAGGCATGGGTGCCCTCAAAAACTTTTAGTTGAACAGTCTTCCCATAGCCCGCCAGTTTCTTTTCCAGATCGCACATTTCCAGATAATTCATGTCACGATTACCCACCAGTTCATAATAATTGAATGCCGGAATGTTATTATAATCAGCAAGATCGGAAAATCCGGCACCACAGGCTATTACACCTGAAATGAGATTACTGTTTAATGCTATTGTGGAAGCAACCCTGGATCCTCCCGAAAACCCTGATGTGTAAATTCTCCCGGGGTCTATCTTGAATTTTTCTCCGACATCAGTGAACATGGAATTAATAACTTCCGAGAGTTCTGTCCATGGCAATTGGTTTCTTGAATTATTTGAGCAGACAATTATATATCCTAGTTTTTCAGAGGCCTGAACAAATCCGGATACAGCAACTTTCCCTCTTGCAGCAGGATCAAATACAAATATTACAGGCCATTTTTTATTTTCTGAATAACTTGCAGGAAGGTAGATTGCGTAACTGATTTTGGGATTAGATCTGCAACGGACTGTATCTATAATTTTCCCTTTCTCAGGAACCGACTTCTGCCCAAATCCAATTGTTAGTTGACCTGGAAGCATCAGGATTATTACTGATAAAGCAAAAACTTTAACAAATTGCCTCATGAGTGTTTATGAGTAAGACCTTAAAAGCAGAATATAACCCTAATCTTTTACACACCGTATATTGAAACCGTCAACTTTTTTATCCCAATATCTTGTAACTGATGCATAATTCCAGACAAGAAACCAGTCTCTGGCATTCGTAGCATTCTCAGGTGTAGATGTCCAGAAACATCCTGCACCATCAAAAAAGTTTCCATCTATTCCACGTTGACCCCCTGAAATTCCACTGAATCCACTGCTGTTATCAGCTCCTGTATTTGGACTCATCCAATAAAGAGTCCCCGGAAGTTTCATTTTACCACCTGCCGTGCCCGTTCCGCCAAGGAAACTAACCAGATCATCCCACTCGCTATCAGTTGAGACATGCCACCCAGTGGGGCATAGATTACGACTATCGTTTGTTGTGTACCAATTATAAAGAACTCCTAAGACAGCAGGGACGGAGGTGTCGTTGTTTTTAAAACAATATGCCCCGCTTGTCAGATTGTACCATTGGGTATTATCCGTAACATTTGGGATTGGATCACCGTTCAAATAATGAGTAGTCCTGAGGTTTTCAATTAACCAGGTCTGCGTCCCGATCAGTTTGCTGTGGTACCCATTTCCATCTATATCCATAACTGCGAAGGTCGTAAATGTTAGTTCATTGCCATATGAAGTGCCCACACTGTTGGTGGCATATGATCTTAAATAGTAAGGAGTATTTGGAGTTAAACCTGTAATATTGCTGCTAAAAATGCCGGCTCCCGTTCCGTCTGATGTTTTATTATCGGCAAGAGTAGGATTTTGAGTTAATGCCCAGCACATTCCACGAGAAGTTACTGTTGCGCCTCCATCAGTTGCAATATTACCTCCAGTGAGTATGGAGGATATTGTAATGCCTGAAATTATTGTGGTTGTCAGTGTTGGTTTAGCAAGAGTTTTGAATGATATATCCTCACCATACGCAGTACCAAGAGAATTGGTTGCATAAGCTCTCAAGTGATACGTTGTACCTTCAGTCAGTCCGGTTATGGTACTCGTAAATACTCCGGATCCAGAATCATCGCTTGTTTTTGAATCAGTTACAGTTGGATTTGATGTCAGGCTCCAGCAGACTCCTCTTTCCGTGACAGATGCCCCACCATCAGAAGAAATATTACCTCCGCCGGCAGCACCGGAAGATGTTATGGCTGATATTGCCGTTGTGCTCAAAGTTGCTTTAGCAATTGTAGTAAATGTCAGATCTTCTCCGTAAGATGTACCGGAAGAGTTGGTTGCATACGCTCTCACGTGATAAGCCGTCCCTTCCGAGAGTCCTGAAATATTGCTTGTAAATGTTCCGGTTCCGGTCCCGTCGCTGGTAATTGAATTTGAAACAGTTGGTTTTGCAGATGTGCTCCAGCACGATCCTCTTTTTATTATTGAAGCTCCTCCATCAGAAGTGACATTGCCACCAGTTGATGCGGATGTTCCTGTAATATTTGTTACAGCTATAGAGGTAATTGAGGGCAGATCTGCCTTCTTACAACCGGACATAATCAGAATGACCATAATAATTCCGGTCAGAGAGGATTTAATAGTATTTTCCATTTCAGACATTTTATATCGCGAAATAAAGCTAGCAGAATCTTTTTTCCAACAAAAAATAATTCTGATAATTTTGACGAACTACTAATTTCATCTGGCTTTATATTCTATTGCAACATACCACCTGCCACCCATCCCTTATTTTGACTTATAAAATTGCTTTTGGCATTGATGGATAAGCTTATGGAGAATTGATCTTAAGAATTGGAAATACAACTAGTTTTGATTTGTTAATTATTGATCGGAGACGAATCCATGACCATCATTAAAGCCTGCGAAGATTACCTTTTAAAATTATTTAATCATCTCCCTTCGCAGTACCAGTACCATGCCACATCGGCGTATGGATAGTTTTCTGTTTTAAACATCTTTGTATTAAAATACTTCTTGCCGATCATGCTTTCGATCTCTTCAGCAGATCTGTCAATCCCGAAATTGTATGCTGTCGCCAGGAATTTTATCCGGTTCATTTCATCTTTGGAACTAATCGTAAAACTCTTATCACAGAGTTTAATGAAGGCAATAAGATAATCAACCTGCCTTTCAGGATTTTCAAGATCCCTGATTATCATTTTCCTGAATGTTTTAATATCGTCAGTTTTTGTTTTGTCGGGGAATGTTATACCTGAGAGTTCCATATTTAACGCAGGTGCATTTTCGCATATTATTTCTGCAAATGAAGGTTTCATCTGAAATACTCCTATTGAAAAATCGGCGTAGTCCTGACCCAGATTAACATATAGCGTTTTAAGCAAAGTTATTTCCATTTTGTCCTGCAAGGCTGAATACCTGACAAGCTCAGGGAAGATAATTGAAACAGCGATCGGGAAGGAGATATTATTTTTGAAGAGAACCGGTTCGATCCAGTGCCTGTTCTCCTTCACAAACATCTCTGCTTTTTTCCAGTCATTACCAAAAAGATCACTATAGTTAATAGATTGAGAATAACCTGGTCTCAGATATCCTGATAAAAGAAAGGAGATAAGTAGTATTCTCATCAGGGTTTCGATTTTCACTTCATGTTACCAAAAAATTGCAGAAGGTATCAAGGCTTTATACCCTTAATAAAATCCCGATAGTAATGTAATTCTTCAGAATTCATGTAACAGTCGTATTTTGGCATAGATTAACTCTTATGAGAATCATTTTTACCCCCATCCCGGTCTTTCCCCGGCGGAAAGGAGCAAAACCTATTCCCTTTCGTCTTCACGTAGCCGTTTCGGCGAAGCAAGACTTGAGGGAAGATGAAAAGGGGTAATAGGGCTCAGAATATCGAATAAAGTTTTTACCAAAATAATGATGTATTACCTAGTTATCAGGACTTTGTGTTTAACGAATTTTTTGGTTCGTCAGCTAAAAAGGTATCTTACATTGCATTATAGCATTCTTCTTCGGGGAATAATACATATATGCCAGGTAGACCTGCCCTCCGGTTTTTATAAGGTGGAGGTTAAACATGTCAGACATGGTTGTCCCGTCACTGAAGGTGAGTGTGCCAAACTTATAGTATGCGTATTTGGTATTAGCAGTATTGACAAATATATTTTCAGCTCCGGATGCGTCAGGTTTTAAAGTCAGCAATACTTTGTTTGACAGGTCAATAACCTTATCGGAAGTTGTAAACAGAATATCGTCGTACTTAACATCTGAATTTAATCTGCCTCCAACCGATTTAAGCGGATCATATGTCGTCCCCGGAATATTTGTAACAAGCGTGGCCATCATGCTATTCGGTCCGCCTCCCTGCTGCATTTTCTGCATCATCATCTGCGAATATTTCATTGAGAGGTCCATTTTCTCCTGATCTGTTTTCGCATTATTCATCGCTGCTTCCATCTTTTTGCTATCAGCTTCACTGAAAGGAACATTTTCAATCACTATGGCAGCGAATTTATCTTTTGATTTTGATACCTTGAATTCATTTAACTGACCGTAGGGTCCATAGGTTTTACCATTAAATTTTATTGTGTATTTATCACCGGAAACTGTTATATATTCATTATTTGTCCAGGCATTTGCATTTTTAGGTCGGTCGGCATCATCAACATTATTAAATCCCGCCAGCCGGGAGTCCCCGGCCTTAACAGGCCCTTCCGGATTACCCTCCTTTACGATATAAAAATCTCCGGAGGTTCTGTCTTTAACAAGAAGTGCGCCATCATCTCTTGTACTAATTGTTATCTCTGAATACATGAGTTTGAGTTTACCGCCAAGATCGAGTACAAGCTCGGGTTGATCACATGCACATTTCGGTTCAGGTTCCTGATTTGCAGATTTGGAGGCTGATTCGGGTTTATTGCCCACAGGATTTGATACCGATTTTGAAACTTTATTCAATAAGCGGTTCACCTGTGCATTTAGCGGATTTCCTGATAAAAAACTGACTGACAGGAGGAGGAGGATAAGTTTTTTCATACGGCAGGCTTTATTTTATACTCAAATATAATTAAATTTTTTTCTTATAGATGCAAAGCTTATTAACCCAAACTGATTTAGGATTTAGAATTGGATTACGGATTGAGAGCCAAATTCAAAATCGCCAATCCAAAATAAGCAATACAAAAAATCCGGTACCCATTACAGATACCGGATGTCATGAAAATTCAGGAATGAAAAAACAGGAAGTTATTTTTGTTTGTGTTTTTTATCTGAGACGGGTTCAAGGCCATTGTCAGTCATGATCCAGCAACCAGTCCCCGAATCCCATCGCGATTCAAGATAATTTTCGTTCTCATCACGGAAATGAGAGTTAACCCGGATTCTTGAAGTCGCATCAAATTTGAGAATTGCACCATTCGGTATAAAGAGATGAATACCAATATCATCAGCTGCCCATTTACGGCTCGATGGAATGGTAAAGTATTCATCAATATTCAGTGAGTCCTTTTTGAAGGTGTAATTGTATTCCAGGCTTTCGGTTTTTCTGATCGCTTCTGACTCATTCCTTCCTGTTGATCTCTTTCTAACCTCCAAATGTGTTTGATTATTATCGGAACGATCGACTGAAAGATATGGCCTTATGTATAATTCTTTCTTCTCCTCATTCAGAAAAACGGAATAATCTTCATGTGGAAGCGTTATCTGCTTTTCATACTTCAGATCTGCTATTTTACGGTCAGTGACAATATAAAGTGTATCGGGTGTTTTTGGCAGTACGGTTTCGACAGTTGACTTCCCTGTCTCAGCGAAACTTACTCCCTCGTTAAAACAGACTATTGCGAGTGCAGCGATACTCATCACCCACACGACCAGGGCAACCAGACTGATCACTCCGTCTCTGGCTCTGAACCAGAATATCATTTTTACGCCCCAGTAAATGAGGGCGATCATTGGTAAAATAATTACTAACGCTGTTAAAATTATCATCCATGGAACTGTTGCCGGATTCACGATATAACTCAGAAAGTCGGGGAAGTAAACAAGATTAACTCCTGCGGAATCAATTGAAAATGCTCCCGGATATTTGAAAATAAAGACCATAATAAAGCATAAAATGGTAAGGAAGCCGGTAAGCACAAGTGAAACTCCGAATATAATCAGGATGATTCGGACTATTACATAGCATACTTTCCCGATGGCTCTGAAAATTTCATTAATTGCATTTCCTACCGGCGAATGATTGCCATTCTCAGTATTG
>Ga0302296_1002393_pt1 | contig 12681 bp, 7 predicted proteins | sample III_Fen_N3_1_FD_194546 | JGI IMG/M metagenome (GOLD analysis project Ga0302296, IMG submission 194546) | Peat permafrost microbial communities from Stordalen Mire near Abisko, Sweden - III_Fen_N3_1 | ecosystem: Environmental > Terrestrial > Soil > Wetlands > Permafrost | place: Sweden: Abisko... | reverse complement strand
AAAAGCATGCGTTATTCATTGTCGAACGGGTTTTGACCCGGGGTTCATGGAACGAATTTCAGCGAATCTTATCCTACTATGGGAAGGAAACCGTTGGTTCATACACTTGTCAGATAAGGCATTTGGATAAAAAGACTTTTTCATTTTGTGCCAGCTATTTCAATATCCCTAAAGAAAATTTCAAATGTTATACACAACAACAGTTGCACCAAACACACTGGGATTACTAATCGAATTGATGGAAAAATCCTATTTGCAGGGATTTAATCTTGTTGGCGGTACCGCATTGTCGCTACAAATTGGACACCGCAAATCGATTGATCTGGATATGTTCACTACCGAATCTTTTGATACGAATGAGTTAAAATCAAAATTGGAAGATGACTTCCCTGTATTCCAAGTGATCCTCGAAAGTCAGAACACGTTAATAACCAATATCAACGATATTAAAGTTGATTTTATCCGGTTCAAATACGGATTTACTTACCCAATTATATTTGAAGACCAAATTCGATTAGCCAATGTAAAAGACATCGCCTCAATGAAATTGGATGCAATTACTGGCCGGGGAAAAAAGAAGGACTTTTTTGATTTATTCTTTTTGCTGAAAAGATATTCACTATCAGAATTATTATCTCTTTATCAGGAAAAATACCAACACTCTACCATCTTTCATGTGGTAAAAAGTATCAACTATTTTGAGGAAGCAGAGGTAGAACCAGATCCCATTATCATTGACAAAAAAGTGAACTGGATGAAGGTTAAAAACGCATTGAAAGAGGAAGTCAACAAACTTTAAATCAAAATCTCACTCTCTCACCGAACTTCCCCGGATAATCAAGTCGGCTTGTAACACTTTTATTTCAGGAATGTATTTCTCTTCGGACGACAAAATCCGGGTGAAAAGTATTTCGGCAGCAGTTGTACCCATTTCGTATCCGTGCTGATCAACCGATGTAAGATTCGGATCCGTGATTCCGGAGAAACTGCCATCGCTGAATCCAATAATCGAAATATCTCCAGGTATTTTATAACCCCTTTTCTGAATGGTTTGCATCGCGCCAATAGCAGTCAGGTCGTTAACCGCAAAAATGCCATCCGGTACAATTTCTGCATCAAGCATTTCAATCACCGCATTTCGAGCTTTTTCAAAATTATCAGCTTCAATAATCAGGCGGTTATCAATAGGAATTCCTGCTTCACTTAGGGCATTCAGGTAGCCCTGAAGTCGATCTCTGCCGATCAGAAGGCTCTGTGGCCCGGCAAAATGGGCAATTCGTTTTCGACCGGTTTCAATCAGGTGACGGGTAGCTTTGTACGATGCCTCCATGTCATCAATAATCACTTGGTCTGCATTTATTTCAGGAGCAATACGGTCGAAAAATACCAATGGAATTCCACCTTCCTGTATATCGAGCAAATGCTCAAACGAAAGCGTATTTTTTGAAATGGATACCAGAATTCCGTCGACGCGGTGTGATAATAAAGTCCGTGCATTAGCTACTTCGCGGTCGTAACTTTCGTTTGATTGACAGATGATAACCGTAAATCCCTTTTGCGAGGCCACATCCTCAATGCCACTGATAACCGACGAGAAAAAATAGTGCACAATTTCAGGAATGATCACGCCAATCGTGTTGCTTCGACTGTTTTTCAGGCTGAGCGCTACTGCATTAGGTTGGTATTTAAGCTTGTGGGCAAGTTCATTTACTGCTTTTTTGGTGTCAACGTTAATATCCGGATGATCCTTTAATGCTCTTGATACCGTTGAAGCAGAAATGCTCAATATCCGGGCAATATCTTTTATGGTTATCTGATTACTTCGCATAAAGCTACTGGTTTCTGGTCGTGATTTGAAATCTTACTATAAAGATAATCATTTATTTTCCAGCTAAGATCATTTGAAAAACAATGTGAAAATACACAAAAGTTTTACCTACCAGTAACCACCTGTTTTATAACATTAAGAATGCAAACGACATCGCAAACGATTGCAGAAAATGGATTATAACATTTTTTAACAATTTCGAAATGGAATCAATACTTTCGTTACGGAATTAATTTTTATGAACTATTTAACGGAAAAATTTAACAGAATTAACGAATTTATTGAACTAACGAATTTAAAATGTAGTAATTGAACCAATAATTATTAAAACATGAGGATTATTCAAAAAAACCTAAATGTATTAATATTGATGCTGTCGCTGTTGCTGGGAAATTTCGCAATGGCTCAACAGTCAGTATTAACGGGTAAAGTAACCGATAGCTCATCGGGAGAATCTTTACCTGGTGTTTCTATTGTTGTTAAAGGAACTACCAACGGGACCATCACTAATTTTGATGGTATTTTCACCCTTAATGTCAAAAAGGGCGATATCGTTCAATTTTCGTATGTCGGTTATAAAACACAGGAAGTCGTAGCTCAGGGACAAAAGAACCTGGCCATTGCTCTTGTTGTTGAAAATGCGATTGTGAATGAAGTTGTGGTAATTGCCTATGGGACCAGCAAAAAATCGGATCTTACCGGTACAGTAACAGCCGTGTCGGATAAAGATTTTCAAAAGGGGAATATTGCTTCCTCCGAACAATTATTGATGGGTAAAGTAACTGGCTTGCAAATTACCTCAAGTGGCGGCGCTGCCGGAGGTGGAAGTACAATCCGTATTCGTGGCGGCGCTTCGTTAAATGCAAGTAACGATCCATTAATTGTCATTGATGGTGTACCGGTCGAAAGCAATGGACTTTCCGGTTCGGCCAATTTATTGAACACCATTAACCCAAATGACATTGAATCAATAAGTGTCTTAAAAGATGCTTCGGCCACTGCTCTTTATGGATCAAGAGCTTCAAACGGAGTTCTTATTATCACTACCAAAAAAGGGGCTGCCGGAGCCGTTAAGTTCAACTTTAGTACCCAGGCCTCGGTGGGCATGGTTGCTAAATATGTTGATGTACTTAGTGGCGATCAAATCAGGAGCATTGTTAATGCCGATGCATTAGCTACTGGTAATAATACCTATAAAAATCTTTTGGGAACAGCCAATACTGATTGGCAAAAAGAAATTTATCAAACTGCCATCACTTCGGATAACAACCTGAGCGCAAGCGGAAGCATAAAAAACATCCCATTCCGTATTTCAACCGGATATTTAAACCAGGAGGGTATTCTTAAAACAAACCACTTCAACCGTTTTACCGGGAGCCTTAATCTTTCTCCAAAATTCTTTACCGATCATTTATCAGTTAACCTGAATATGAAATACAGCCATACGCAAAATCGCTTTGCCGATGAAGGTGGCGCAATTGGTGGGGCCGTTAGTTTCGATCCAACCCAACCTGTTATGAAAGAAGGTAGTGTTTACGGTGGTTATTATGAATGGCTTGCAGCTGACGGAAAACCAATCAATACAAATGGTGGGGCCGCTGCACCAAATCCTCTTGGGTTACTTTTACAACGAGACAATACTTCGAAGGTTGACAGATTGATCGGAAATGTACAATTAGATTACAAGTTTCATTTCCTTCCCGATTTACATGTGTTGGTTAACCTCGGCCTTGACAAAGCAACCGGAAGTGGTGACGATAACAGACCTGCAACTATGGCAACTGCTGCATATAAGAATGGAATTTTTAGCCATTACAAACAAGGAAAAACCAATAAGTTAGCTGATGTTTCATTGTTCTATTCAAAAGAGTTAGCTCAGCTTAAAAGTAAATTCGATGTACTTGCAGTTCATAGTTACCAGGATTTTTACACCGACGTTTATAATTATGCCTCATACAGCCAGGATGGCGTAGTTGATGCAACTACGGTACCAACCTTTGCAACAGATAAACCAGAATATCGTCTCGAATCTTATTTAGGCAGGTTGAATTACACATTTAATAGCAAATACTTGCTGACAGCTTCCGTACGCAGGGATGCCAGTTCTAAATTCTCATCTGACACACGTGTTGGTTATTTCCCAGCAGCTGCCCTGGCTTGGAGAATGAATGAAGAATTTTTCAAAAACAGTAAAGTAGTATCCGATTTAAAACTTCGTTTAGGCTGGGGTATTACCGGACAGCAGGATTTTCCTTCTTCTCTTTCCAATTATCCATACCAGCCACGGTACAGCCAAAGCCAAAGTACAGCACAATACCAGTTTGGCAATACTTTCTACAGCTTTCTGCGTCCGGCAGCTTATGATGCAAATATTAAATGGGAAACCACTACAACCAATAACCTTGGGTTAGATTTTGGTTTTTTCAACGGTAGAATCTCAGGAAGCGTTGACGTTTATCAGAAAAAAACCAAGGATCTCTTAAGTGTGGTTCCTATAGCTCCAGGCGCCAATTTTGATATCTCTTTGCTAACCAATGTTGGTAACATGGAAAACAAGGGTGTTGAATTTTCAATAAACACGATTCCTGTTCAAACAAAAGATTTCTCATGGAATTTTGGATTTAATGTAACCTATAACGAATCAAAAATAACCAACCTGCTGAAACAACCTGATGCCAGTTCTACTGGAATAAATGTTAGTGGCATCCAGGGAGCTACCGGGAATTATATTGGAAAGTTTGCAGTAGGTTATGCCCCATACACCTTTTTCGTATATAAACAAATATATGATAAAACTACCGGAGCCCCCATTGAAGGTTTGTACGAGGACTTAAACAGAGATGGAGTAATAAATGATGCCGACAGGTACTATTATAAAAAACCAGCTCCTGATTTCATGATTGGATTTAATACTCAATTCAACTATAAGAAATGGAGCCTGGGCATGGTAGGACACGCGATGTTGAGCAATTACCTGTACAATAACTTTAATTCGAACGTTGGCACATTAAGAGCATTGAAGAATCCACTTGTTTACATCGATAATGTTTCTACCAGTTATCTGAAAACCAACTTCACCAACATGCAGTATCTGTCTGATTACTACATTGAAAATGCATCCTTCTTTCGCCTCGACAATATCAATCTTGGATATAATGTTGGTAAAGTTTTAAAAGACAGGACATCTGTATTGCGCATTACAGCTAATGTTCAAAACGTTTTTGTCATAACTAAATATTCCGGATTAGATCCTGAGAATTCCAGTTCAACTGGTGTTGATAATGTCATCTATCCTCGTCCAAGGATATTCTCTGTTGGATTTAACCTTGACTTTTAATTTTAATAAGCGAATTATATGAAAAGTAGAACAATAATAAAAGTAATCTTTGCATGTGTTGTCCTTTTGGGTGCAACCTCCTGTGCAAATAAACTGGATTTGTTCCCTCAAAATGACCTCACAGCCAATAAGGCATATTCTACACCGGAGGGATATAAAAGCGTTCTTGCCAAGACTTATGGAGTTTTATCGGTTTCTGGCAACGATGGACCTGACAAGAATTCGGATTTAGGGGGAGGCCTTGATGGAGGTTCACAGGTAGCATTTATCCGTATGTTTTTCAATTGCGAAGAACTTCCTACCGATGAGGCAATTGTAGCATGGAACGACCAAACGATACACGATTTTCACGATCTTAAATGGACCAGTAATGATTATTTCCTGAAAGGAATATATGCACGTGCTATTTATGATATTACACTTATCAATGAATATTTGCGTGAATCAACCGATGATAAGTTAGCTGGCAGAGGTATTACAGGCACTGCAGCAGCAGATATTAAAACATCAAGGGCCGAAGTACGTTTCTTACGTGCTTTCAACTATTGGGTCATGATGGATTTATTTGGCAAATCAACCTTCATTACAGAAGCTGACGGCATAGGTACATTTTTACCACATCAAATCTCCCGTGATAGTTTATTCATCTACATTGAAAGTGAACTCAAAGCCATTGATAGCGAACTGGTAACTCCCAAAACAGCAGAATATGGCCGCGTAGATCAGGCTGCCGAATGGGCTTTGCTTGCACGTATCTATTTGAATGCTGAAGTTTATACCGGAACTAAACGATACAACGATGCAATTACATACTCAAAAAAGGTTATCGATGCAGGGTATAGCTTGATACCAGGGTATTTCAGATTATTTATGGCCGATAACGACAAATATACCAATGAAATAATTTGGGCAATCAATTGCGATGGATTAAAAACACAGGCTTATGGCAATACAACTTTCTTTATCCATGCTCCTTGTAACAAGGATTTCGCTGATTACGGTTCTTCTGGAGGATGGCTTGGATATAGGGCAACGGCAGCTTTTGGTGATAGGTTTCCGAAAGACGGTTCAGGAAATATTGATACAATAATGGATGCCAGGGGTAAAGCCTTCTATACTTCATTGTACAGTGGTACTCCTGCCCAGTCAGCTATTAATACGATTGACGATGTCATCAATTTCGAAAAAGGTTATCACATAAAGAAATATGTAAATAAGCGTTCGGACGGCAAAGCCGTAAGCGATCCAACTAAAGCCTATTCTGATATTGATTTCCCTGTATTCCGTTTATCCGAGATGTATCTGATCTATGCAGAAGCTATTCTTCGTGGCGGAACAGGCGGCGATTTAGGAACTGCTCTAACTTATGTAAACCGGATAAGGGCACGAGCTGGCGCTTCATTATATAGTTCGGGAGATATTACTCTTCAAAATATGCTTGACGAGAGAGCAAGAGAATTGTTTTGGGAAGGTCACCGCCGTACAGACTTAATTCGCTATGATCAATTGACGACTGCAACCTATTTATGGCCATGGAAAGGTGGTATTGCCTCCGGTACGGCTGTTGATAGCAAATATAATTTGTTTGCAATTCCTTCTGACAATATAACGGCTAATCCGAATTTAAAGCAGAATACTGGATTTTAATCTTAACTATTAAATGAATTCACTATGAAAAATATATTTAAGTTTGTATTCTTATCACTATTACTCACTGCTTTAGTATGGTCGTGCAGTAAAGATGAGAATAAGATCTATTATGAAGGAGGAACCGCTCCGGTGTTAACCGCGAACACAACTGCGATAGCTTTGTCTTTTGCTAATGCAGCGAACGATGCTGTTACCTTTGCCTGGACCAATCCAAATTACCAGTTTACGACCGGCATTAGTTCTCAAAACGTAAGCTATGTGTTAGAGATTGACACAACTGGAGCTAATTTTACAAATCCAAATAAAAAAGAAGTTGCTTTAAGTACGGACCTAAGTTTTTCAATTCCGGACAGTACTTTCAATGACTACCTTCTAAGCACAATGGCATTGGTACCTGCAAAGTCTCATAATCTGGACGTAAGAATAATATCGACACTAACAAACAGTTCTGTTCCGTTGTATTCCAATGTTCTTAAATATTCAGTTACGCCTTATGCAATTCCTCCAAAAGTTGTACCTCCGGGTACAGCCCCCAATTATCTTGATGGCAAATTGTATATAACGGGTGATGCCACTGCCAAAGGATGGATGGGCGGAGGAGATGCAGAAGTACTAAGCCAAAAATTTACCCAAAAAAGTACTACTGTTTATGAGATAATCGTTCCTTTAATAGGCGGTAAGTCTTATACTTTTGTACCTATATACGGTGACTGGACCAATAAGTACTCCATTGCAACTAAAAATGACCCGGCTGAGGTAAATGGCGGTACGTTCCAGCTGGGAGGAAATGATATACTTGCTCCTGCAGCCTCGGGAACTTATAAAATTACAGTTGATTTTCAACGCGGAATATTTACTGTTGTACTTCAGTAAACTAATCTAAAAAATTTAAACGGTTAATTATGAAAAATATCGTAAAAATTATAATGGCAGTTGTTGGAATCGCACTGATTTTCACTGCTTGCCAAAAAGAGGGGGATTTACCCTTTTACAAAGCAGGTGCCGGGTCTGTTGTGTTGACTGGTAACGTAACTACAGTTGCTGCCACTCTAGCTGATGCAAACAAAACAGCGCTTACTTTGAACTGGAGCTGGCCCAATTATGCCACTGATTCCATTAATCAGAAATTTATCGTGCAAATAGCTCCGGCAGGTAAAAATTTTGATAAACCTGCTACACAAGTTATAAAGGGGAAACAAAGCACTTCTTTTACGGCCAAAGAACTAAATTCAATAGTTTTTGGTTTTGGAGAAGTGAAGAACCCTTATTCACTGGATATACGGCTCATTTCATCATACTCCAACAACAACGAGCAGTATATATCCAATACAGTTAATGTGATTGTTACACCTTACATCATTCCGGTAACATTATCACTCAACCCGACAGGACCGTTGACATTATCTTTTGAAACCTCGGCAAACAAGGCAGTAACTTTCAATTGGAATGCTACAGAGTTTGGAAATCTTCCACTCAATTATGCAATTCAGATAGATAAAGCTGGCGGCACTTTTGCAACTCCGCTTGTAATAACTTATGGAACTGCATTAACAGGTGATATTACTGTTACTAATCTAAACAGAGCTGCAATTAATGCGGGGATTGCTGCAAATGCAACCGGAGACCTGGCGATCAGGGTAATTGCCTATCAGGGCACTAATTTTGCAAATCCTGTTTATTCAAATGTTGCAACTCTAAAAGTAACTACTTATTTGGATGTTGTGAAATTCTGGGTAGTTGGCGGATATAACGGATGGGATAACAGCGATAACGCTTTATTCATCATGAATACTCCCACAACCGGAGCCAATGCCGAAGGATACATCAATTTTGCTACGGGTGGAGCATTTAAACTTACAACTGGCCATAATTGGGACGATCCTCATACATTTGGCGATGATGGCACCAGTACTGGAAAATTATCAAATGTCGGAGGTGGTAAAGACATCAGTTTACCATCAGCTGGTTATTATTTGATAAAAGCTAATCCGCTGACGATGACTTACTCCTATACACAAACCATCTGGGGTATAATTGGTGATGCTACCGTTGGCGGCTGGGGTACTCAAACCGATATGGCTTATAATCCCGCATCTCTAACATTCCAATTAGCAGCCCATTTAACAGCTGGAGGTTCTTTCAAATTCAGAGGAACATCTGATTGGGGAATAAATTATGGCAGTACTGCAAAAAATGCCACACTGGATAAAGATGGAAGTAATATTCCGGTTGATCTGGAATCCGACTATGCAATCACTTTGGATTTAAGCCATCCAAACGCCTATACTTATTCGGCAAACAGATGGGGTGTTATTGGTGATGCTACCCCAGGTGGCTGGGATACTGACACAAACATGACTTGGGATGCCACAAATAATGTATTCAAGGTTACTCTTGATTTAACTGCGAAATCATTCAAATTCAGAGCCAACGATGATTGGCCTGTAAATGTGGGTGGATCGCTTGATGCGCTCGTTCAGGATGGTGGAAATCTGGCTGTTGCAGCTGATGGAAATTATACCATTACATTAAACCCATGGACTCTAAAAGCGACAGTTACTAAAAACTAGTTATTTATTACCAAAGGCTTATCCGCTCATACCGGGCGGATAAGCCTTTTTTTTGTTATCGTGCGTTTCCTGAAATAATGAATTTCAGATTTCAAGTTTACTCCCTTCAAATTCTTATTATTACTGATTACTGTGACTAATCACTTTTTTTAGACCTTAAAAATTTATCAAATGTTCCGACGAATCAATCTTCTTATCTGGCTTGTAGCTGCTTTTCAGATAAGCTTTGCACAGATCACAACCAATCCGGTACTGCCCAGTCAAAACAAGGCAGTAACAATTACCTTTGATTCGTCAAAAGAATCCAGACTCGGATTATTTACCGGAGATTTGTATGCCCACACCGGGGTATATGTAAACGGAAACACCAACTGGCTGCATGTGATTGGCACCTGGAAAGACAACGCTGTGCAACCTAAACTTACAAACAAAGGCAATGGCATCTACGAACTGGTTATCAGTCCTGATATCAACACCTTCTATTCCATTTTGCCTACGGAAACAGTTAAATCGATGAATTTTGTATTTCGTTCAGCCGATGGCACCAAACAGACCAACGATCTTTTTGTCAATGTTTATTCTGAAGGATTTAATGTCAGTATATCATCTCCTGCTAAAATCAATGTATTCGAGAAAAATCAAACATTCGCATTTACCGCCTCAACATCAGGTATTTCAGACCTTAAAATCTACCAAAACAATCAGGAAATTGCTTCCCAGACCGGAACATCCATTACCCAAAATATAACGAATCCTAATGCCGGAGATTACTGGCTTAAAGTAAAAGCCACACAAAATACAACCGTAAAACTCGATTCCGTTTACGTTTGTATCCGTGAAACAACCATCAACGAAAGCAGACCAGCCGGTTTACTTACCGGCATCAATTATATCGACAACCAATCAGCCACTTTAATCATTTACGCTCCGTATAAAAATTACATTTTCGTAACCGGTGATTTTAACAACTGGTATCCCGAGAACAGCTATCAGATGAAAAAAGACGGTGACTATTTCTGGCTGACTATCGGAAATTTAACGCCACAAAAAGAATACGTTTATCAATACCTGATTGACGGAAATCTGCAGGTTGCAGATGCCTATACCGACAAGGTTTCTGATTCGGACGATCAATATATTCCCTCATCGGTTTATCCAAACCTGATTCCTTATCCTGCTACAAAAGCTATCGATCGTGCATCGATACTTCAAACCGGACAACCACCCTATAACTGGACTACTACCTCCTATCCAATACCAGAAGCAAGTAAACTTTCGGCATACGAATTGCTGATCCGCGACTTCACTGCTGACAAAACCTACACTGGTGTAAAAAACAATCTTCCTTATTTGAAAAGATTGGGCATCAATACGATCGAGCTGATGCCCTTCAGCGAATTTGAAGGAAACAACAGCTGGGGATATAATCCAAATTTCTATTTCGCTCCGGATAAGGCCTACGGAACCAAAAACGACCTGAAAGCCCTGATCGACGAATGCCACCGACAAGGATTTGTCGTTGTTCAGGATATGGTTTTGAACCATTCGTACGGATCGAACCCGATGGTGAAAATGTATTGGAACTCCACCTTAAATCAGCCAGCGGCCAACAATCCCTGGTTCAACCAAACTTCGCCCAATCCGGTGTATAGCTGGGGCAACGATTTTAACCATGAAAGTCAGGCCACCAAAGACTTTGTTGACCGTGTGACCAAATACTGGATGACCGAATACAAAGTTGACGGGTTTCGCTTCGACTTCACCAAAGGTTTTACCAACACTCCCGGCGATGGTTATGCTTATGATCCTTCGCGTATTGCCATTCTGGAACGAATAGCCAGCAAAATATGGGAAGTCAATCCAAAGGCGCTCGTTATCCTTGAACATTTTACTGCTAACAACGAAGAACAGGCATTGACTGCCTACGGAAACGGAATGATGGTCTGGGGCAATGCCAATTCTGCCTTTTCGGAAGCTTCAATGGGATATAACGATTCCAATAAGTCAGACTTTAGCGGAGCATCCTACCAGACACTCGGATTCTCAAAACCCGGGCTGATAGCTTATATGGAAAGCCACGACGAGGAGCGGCAAATGTATAAAACCATTACGTATGGAAATTCACTGGGAACCTATAATACAAAAGACATGGCAACAGCGCTGCAGCGAAGTCAATTGGCAACTGTGTTCTTTCTGTCACTTACGGGTCCCAAAATGATCTGGCAGTTCGGTGAATTGGGTTATGATTTTTCAATCAATACCTGCGAGGACGGCACTCTTAACAACAATTGCCGCACTTCGCCCAAACCGTTACATCCGGAATATCTTCAAAATAGCAACCGTCTTAAATTATTTGATGTTTATTCAGCCATGTTGCGACTGCGCAAACAATTTGATGTTTTCACTTCAGGCAAAGAAACTCTTTCGGTAAATGGAGCAGCAAAAAAAATTCAGTTAAGTCTAACCAATCACAACATCACTTTACTCGGTAATTTTGGTGTCGACAGCCAAAACATAACCCCCAATTTTCAGCATACCGGAACCTGGTACGAATTCTTCAGCGGGAACGAACTTACTGTTTCTGACGTGAATGCTTCCATCCTTTTGAAACCTGGTGAATACTTTTTGTACAGCGATCAGAAATTGCCGGCCTTCAAAGAACTTGCAACAAGTATTCCTGAAAATACAAGCAATTCTGAATTCAGTATTTATCCGAATCCAGCAACCGATCATATTGTTATCTATTCAAAAGACATGCTCAGAACAGTTGAATTGTTTTCGATCGACGGAAAGATGATCGATAAAATCAATGTCAACTCAAACACCTTAAATTTAGGACTCAACAACCTATATCCCGGTATGTATTTCATCCGTGTACAAATCGCCGGACAATTCATTACACAAAAAATCATAAAGGAGTAACCCATTTTCAGTACCTCTTTTTCTATAACTTTCATTACAAAAAGAAATTTCGTCTTGTTATACCAAGTGCAATTTTATATCAGGCCAAAACCATTCTGGTATAATGCCGATGAATAGAAATATAACAGGCCAATCATCGCACACTCGATTGGCCTGTTATATTCTTCAATCGTTATTAAATCGGCATTAAAAATGAATTTATTGCCCGAATCGACCTAACTATTCGGATAGTTATTTCCTTTTTGACTAATTCTCTTGATTATTTTCTTTCATCAAAAGTTGCTAAAACCAGTCAACAGAGATTCAATTGTGGCTTCTGTTACCCTAATTACGACTGGTCAACTTGATTTTTATGCCTTTATTTGACTTTCTAT
>Ga0302296_1002391_pt1 | contig 12684 bp, 17 predicted proteins | sample III_Fen_N3_1_FD_194546 | JGI IMG/M metagenome (GOLD analysis project Ga0302296, IMG submission 194546) | Peat permafrost microbial communities from Stordalen Mire near Abisko, Sweden - III_Fen_N3_1 | ecosystem: Environmental > Terrestrial > Soil > Wetlands > Permafrost | place: Sweden: Abisko... | reverse complement strand
AAAGATGAGCAACTTAGACAGGATCTTGAGTATAGATTAGCTTTAAAAATTGACAAGGATATGGAGTTGAGCTCTATACCAGATAAAATATTAGAAACGTTTTATATATAAATTATGGATTACGTTAGAGTAATAAACCCAGGATTAACATACACCAACTTAAGTTCAACTCATGATGAAGGATTTTGGGGCGCACATATAACTAATAATGTTCTTACTAATATGGGTGAAACATATAGAGTTATAAAAGAAATGGATCATCCAAGTTGGGCTGGAACTAGAATTATGACTATTCTAGACGATAATTGGGCTGCATTTATAATTGGAGTAGATGGTGTAGTAGAGTCAACTTCCGAAGCCTTTCATGCTGGGAGTCGAGAACAAGAAGCAATTCCAGTTCAGCCAAGAGCAGTAGTAGCTGAAGAAGATGATCGAACATATAAAGTTGGTGATATAATCATTATTACAAGCCCCGATAACACTCATTATGGTAAAAGACTAAGAGTGACAGATCCACATTATTCTGGATACGATGTTGTCACTGGCAGAGATGAGAATTCTAAAGATAGAGCCTATGGATTTAAATTTAGTGAATTTGAAAGATATCATCCAGAGCCAGAACTTTTGCCAGATGACAAGCCAAAATTCTCCAAAAATGAGTTATTGGAAATTCTCAAACAAGATAAAACTCCAGAAGAAATGATGTTGGATTTAATTGATCATATAACTAATTAATATATATGGGTGATAGAAGAGAAATTGTTCTTAGAGAAACGTTAAAATATTTTGATGGTGATCTATTGGCAACAAATGTTTGGATTGATAAATATTGCCTAAAAGATAAAGATGGTAATTTATTAGAAACAACTCCCGATGATATGCACAAAAGGCTATCTAGGGAGTTTTCAAGGATAGAGAATAAATATCAAAAGCCTATATCCGAAGATGATATTTACCAATTATTAAAGAATTTTAAATATATAGTACCGGGTGGTAGTATATTGTATGGACTTGGTAATGATTATTCTATATCATCATTGGGAAATTGTTTCGTTATTGGTAATACAGCAGATAGTTATGGTGGAATAATGCAGATTGATCAAGAACAGGTTCAGCTTATGAAAAGAAGAGCTGGAGTTGGTCATGATATTAGTCACTTAAGGTCAAAACATGCTTCTGTTAGTAATTCTGCTGGATCATCAACTGGTGCAGTATCATTCATGCCAAGATATAGCAATTCTACCAGAGAAGTTGCTCAAGATGGTAGACGAGGCGCCCTGATGCTTAGTATTGATGTAATGCATGATGATGCAGAGGATTTTATTGAATCTAAAAACGATTCTACTAAAATTACTGGAGCCAATATATCTGTTAAAATTCCAGATGTATTTATGCAAGCTGTTTCTGATAAAAAGGATTTGCCAAATGTTAAGCGTAAATGGCAGAAAATAGTTCATCAGGCATGGAAATCAGCAGAACCTGGAATATTATTTATTGATACAATCCATAAAGAATCACTGCCATCTTGTTATGGTGAGGGTTGGGTGGAAACGTCAACTAATCCTTGTGGAGAAATACCCTTATGTCCATATGACAGTTGCAGATTAATATCAGTTATCTTATCTTCATATATTGATAAACCATTTACAAAAGAGGCTTTATTTAATTGGGTTTTATTTAAACAACATGTACGAATTGCTCAAAGGTTAATGGATGATATTGTAGATCTTGAAGAAGAAAAGATTGATAAAATATTAGCAAAGATTGAGTCTGATAGTGAATCCGATGAAATTAAGGCTGTAGAACGCAATCTTTGGATTAAGATAAAAACTAAATTACTTCAAGGTCGTAGAACTGGACTATCTGGTGTAGGATTAGCTGATGTTTTGGCAATGCTGGGATTAAGATATGACTCAGATGAGGCTGCTGATATTTCAGAAGAAATATACAAACAATTAGCAATATCTGCATATAAATCTAGTATCGAATTAGGACAAGAGCGTGGATGTTTTCCAATGTGGAATTCATCAAAAGAAATTTATAATCCATTTATACAAAGAATATTAGCTGAGATTGAGAAGTGGCCTGACAATATTGACCTAACTTATTATAAATCTTTTGGTCGTAGAAATATTGCATTGTTAACAATTCCACCAACTGGGACTATAGGTTTAATGGCAAAGATACCATCTGGAGTAGAACCAGTATTCCAACCTATACATAAGCGTAGGCGTAAGGTTAATCCAGACAATCCAAATAGATCATTTCAGGATAAAAATGGTGATTGGTGGGAGGAGTACAATGTTATGCACTACGGATATCAACAATGGTTATTTTCGTTGCCTAAAGGAGTATATGCTGATCCATCAACATCTCCATATTATAAATCTTCAGCAATGGAAATTGATCCAATAAAGAAGATTCATATGCTTGGTAGGATTCAGAAATGGATTGATCATTCAATATCTAGCACCACTAATTTACCAGAAGATTGTACGGAACAACAAGTATCTGATATTTATCTAGAAGCTTGGAGGTCTGGAATGAAGGGGCTTACTGTATATCGTGATAAGTGTCGAGATGGAGTTTTAATATCATCAGAAGATGTCAAGCCAACTAAAGCTATATGTTTTCATCAGAATAATGCTCCCAAAAGACCTTCTAAATTAAAATGTAATATACATTTTTTAGAGAAGAAAGGATTTATTGTTATCGTTGGTTTATATGAAGACACTCCATACGAAGTGTTTGCTTTTACTTATAGAGATAAAATAGTTGACACTACTGGTATAATCAAAAAGATATCTGGTGGTAAGTATAATCTAAATAACTCTAAAGGCGAACTATTAATCCCAGATATTACTTCAGAGATGAATCAAATTGAAGAAGATAAAACTAGATTAATCAGCTGGGGTCTCAGACATGGTGGAGGATTGAAATTCTTGGTTGAACAATTAAGTAAAGCTCAGAATACAGACATTACATCATTTAGCAAGGCAATAGCTAGGGTTCTTAAGGGATATATTAAGGATGGAGTTGAATCTCAAGATAAATGTCCTATTTGCGGCGGAAAATTAATATATCAATCTGGATGCGTCGAGTGCGCTGATGGATGCGGTCATACTAAATGCGGTTAATATGTCAGATGAACCATATTCACATATAACAATTGAAGATGTCGGGAGAGCTATGAGAAAAACTCAAGAAGAACTTATGGAGGAAACTACAAAATTAGAAGTAGAAGTAGTAAAGAAAGATCATAATTATGGCGATAGTCGTAATTATAGATACTATATAAATGGGGATTGTGTTCTATCGTTAAATCAGATACCATATCCAAATTGTTGTGGAATAACTATTATAAAGGATTTTTCACAATCAAGAGGTCTATCAAGCGAAAGGTTTAATGAGATTATCGATGCAATAGTCAAGGATCTTCAAAAGAATGACAGGTATTCAAAAATCATTTTATATACCAATAAGGGTAGTAGAGAGTCTACATTATTTTCTGCATATCCAGAGATAGTTATTTTAGATCCGTTTAGGAATAGACGGTCTAGTAATATCCTAGTTGGTTTTGAGATAATTCTCTGGAAGGAAGCTGAAGTGACTGAAGAGTATAATGACGAAAATGAGTGGTACAACGATGGAGACGAAGAAAGTGAAGATGATTTTCTAGAAAGAACTCGTGAGGAGGAAGGTACTGAAGACCATGATCATATAGCAGAGATTGGAGCCGAAATCAGAAGAGCTAGAGTATTTAATAGACCATCGGTTGCAGATATCACAACAATAAATGCAAGGCCATCAGTAGTAGAAGTTGGACAAAGACCTATACAAAGTGGGTCAATTAGTGGATTTGAAATCCCTAACCCATGGATTGCATCTGAATGGATTGATATGCCAACTGGAATTAATCGCAGTTCAGATAATTCTTAATGAATCAAACTATTAAAGATAAATTATTATGGAGAGCAACTATAGTCGAGAACTCGGAATCCTTGATTAAAAGTTGTTCTCGTAATGATAAGAATCAATTATCTTTATTTGAAAGTGTTAAGAATGAGACCGTATCGCTAAATGTACCAGAAGATATTAATTACGAGGCTTTAATTGAGAAGGAGGTTGATATACTGGGTGTTGCATTGACCTATAACATACAAGACAGATATGTTTTATATTATAAGAAATTTTGTAATAATACACTTAGATCTATTAATGAACTTACAGAGACCTCTAATGGGTTAATATTTATTGCTAAAATTAGTGATATAGAATATAGAGTATCTGGTGCTGGTAATAATTATGCCAAGATTTGGTGGAAGGATGACGATAGCACCACCAGAATGTACCTATTTGGAGATGCTTATCAAAAGCTCATTTCTAAGGCTTTTAAGGGGCGATATTATTTATGTGAGGCTTCGTATAATAAAGATAAAGAAAGTCTCAATATAGTCAGATTTAGGGCCATTGAGGACTTAGATTTAGCTGATTACATAACAACTATCTTGATATATGTAGAAGATCCTGAAAGTATAGTCGAGCTGAGGAATTATGTGTTTAGTAAAATGATTGGCAGTACGTACGATCTTATTTATATATATAAAGGTGACGAGTTTAAAGCTCCATACAAAATTAATTTTACGGAGGAGAATTATTGTGATATTAAGGATTTAATAATTAATTTAAATGTGAGAAATGACAGATAAAAATACATCTTGGAGAATACAGAAAATTACTGAGAGTTTAAATAGTTTACTTCAGTATAAGAATTTAAACTATGGTGATTCTGCATTAAATCCAATCAAGGTATTTAGTAAGCTAGACTCAACTGACAGTTTATTTCAACGGGCAGATGATAAGATTTCGAGAATACAAAACTCTAAAGATCTGAGAAAGAACGACTTACTAGACTTAATGGGGTACTGCGTGTTGATTTGTGCCAGTAAAGATTGGATTTCATTCGAAGAATTTAAAGATTAAGTTATGAATGAAGATGAAATTAAATTAACAGATAAGCATTTTGAGGAAATTGGTAATGAACTCAAAGAGTATCAACCATATATTTGGTCAACCATTACACCACCTAGACACAATAGTTATTATAATATGTATTCTGATGGAAATTTAACTATAAATACTATATCTGGAGGTATTGATCCTGTAGAAACGCCTGGAAAATCATCACAAAAGTTTAAGATAGATTACGATGATTTTTTAGGACTAAGAGATGATCAAGAACCACCCATTAAATCAGTTGATGATGGCGCAAATTGGAAAAGTCTAATAAATAAACCAAAGAAATCTAAAAAACCATCTCCTAAATATCAATTAACTAGAATGGATTTAGATTCTTATTTTGAATTAGATAGATGTCTTGACTGTTTTGATGAATTGCTAGAAAAACAAATTGGCGATATTTATTTAACTGGGTCGGTAGCTTTGTTTATACAGAGCAAAATTAGTAGATCTCAATTTAAGGATTTAGATATAGTTATTCTTGGTGAATATAGTTTGGATGATGACATGATAGATTTAAGAGTCTTATATTCTTATCCAGAAAATCGCAATGGTAATACTAGAAAGGCTATATGTTATAACAATACCGCCATAGATATATTCTCTGTAAAAGATAGTATAAATGTAGTCGATGTTGAATATGAAGGCAAAGTTTATAAATGTCAGGATTATAAAGATATCATTATGGAAAAACTATGGATGGTTCTACCTAATATGAAAGATTATAAAGAACTTATGGATGGAATAATTGAAATTAATATTAAATGAGAAATCCAATAAGAATAGATAAATTTCTAGAGTTGGTTGATATGGGAAACCTATTGACCAATATCTGGAAATTGCCACTACAGGATGATAGTCTTAGGGCTATGACATCATTATTGGCAGTTAAGAAAGATGACATATCAGAATTCTGGCACAGTAATCCAGACTTGAGATTCTCTCAGGTATTAATAAATATGGGGTTTATGCCTAATTATGAGGGATTCTGGTATTATAAAGAAGAGCCAGAGATTCTAGAAGAGCAAGGTTTAACTCCAGAGACATTCTTATTCTGGGGGCAAAACTATGATAAGGATATGGTGCTATTACCAAAGACTGTATATAAAGTCATAAATGAGCTCAATACAGACCATATAGAGGCGATTTTAGAGGGTAATAACACTAGAGACCCATTATACCTAAAGGCATTTAATAACGAGTTAAATCGAAGAAAAGGAGGCTAGAATGACATCAAAAGATTTCAACACAAAATACGACATATACTTAGAAGAAAGACATTATGGCTGTGATCTTCATCTACCAGAAGCTATAGACTATTTAGATAGAGAATTCCAGGAATTAATTAAAATACCAGGATTCAAATACACCCAAATTAAATCTAAGTGGGATTATTTTAGCTTTTATTGCACCAATGTTTCTAGGGAAAAAGTTGAGCAGATTGAAGAGAACTTAAAGAAAATATATGAAACTGCTAAAGGAAATTAAAGGGGTATTTAAGCCGCCAGTCAAGAAGTATTATATTGGCAAAATAGTTCATGGAACTCCATATTTTAATCCTTGGAATTTTGTTCCAACTATTATTAAATGTAGAAAACTTAAATTAAAGACGCAAGAAAAAATTACTGAATATGAAGAAAGATATCCGCATTTGGTAAAGTACAATAAAACGTATAGATTTTCTAACATGCCAATGGTTCGCAGATCCAAAGACTGGGTTTTTGAATTATTCAATAATTACTATTGGCTCCAAATTGGATGGCCTATACGTATTACGTGGCATGGCCTTGGATGGAAGGATAAATATGAAACTCCTAGGTATGAATGGGCTCCAGCATTTTATATATTCTTCTTTAATTGGCAATTTTGCATTCATTGGGTAGCTCCAGATGGAGACAATAACCAATATTATGAACAAATTTTATGGTGGAGAAATTATTCTGATAAAGATATTGTTAAAGCACAAACAAGTTGGGGATGGACTGATATGAAGACTAAGTTATCTACTTGGAATAAAGACTATATATTATGAGGTTAAATTGGACTAATATAATTCATGATACATATGTGGAATTATATAAAAACTCAGAACCATCAGCAGATTTTGATGAATTAGTAAGAAATGCTACTATAAATGAGTTTGGAGAGAGGGTAATTCCATTTGATGACTATTCTATTGAGGAAGTTAAAATACGTGAGATTATCCAGTCAATGATTAAGAAGTATAAAATTCCCAAAAGACATATCGATAGTTTTAATTTTAATGTATATTTAGGATGTTCACCAAAAACTAAAAAAGATGAATGAAAATGTATTACACTTGTCTGTATTTTGGAGAATAATATTATTTCCAATATTTAGTATATGGTTTTTATTTCAATTGTTTGTATTTTCATTTGTGGCAGGAATTCCAATATTTATGCTTGGATTACTTAGTATAATTGGAGAAATTGGACATCACGACTGGGAAGAAAAGGTAGTTGAATCATTTGGATATATGACAATGCCAATAACGGCACCATTTATTTGGCTGTATTTTTATTTTAAATATGGACAATATTGTACATTATTTGCGGATTAATCATTTAAATATCATATCTTTGTATAGTAATTAAAACTATTATTATGGGAGATATGGTATTTATTGATTTTAATGTTCCAAGCTTGAAAAACAGCAAAATTGCTACCTCAAAAGGAGTATTTGCATCTAAGACCGTTGGAAAGTATTTGAGAAAACATGGAATACAACATTATTCAGCTAGTAGAAAGGAAATTACTACGTATAAGACTATATCAATGACCTTTCCAGTTGAAGAGTTGAGACAATTATTTTCTGGATATAGTTATCCAATAATAGTTGGGATGCATTTTGTAAGAGACTCCAACCGATCATTCGATTTTAATAATGCAAACGCAATCATAATGGACTTATTAACTGCATTTGATATTATTGAGGATGATAATATGTCTATATGCTTTCCTCAAGTTTTATGGCTCGATGATAAGCATTATTCTGTTGATAAATTAAACCCAGGTTGTTACATAAAAATATTAAATAAAGATGAGAACTGCGAAACAAATATTCTTTGATGAATTATCAGGAGAACCATTATCTGAGGATGCAGTTATTTGGGCAATAAAAAGAGCTATGATTGAATCAATTAGAGAATGTGCTATTATTGCTAAGACCAAAACAGTTCAGACAATAAATCAGCCATACGGAGATGTTGTGTATTCTAAAATTGTAGATAAGGATAGTATGTTGAAATTAATAGATAAATTATAATGGAAGAATTAGATGAAGATAAAATAGTAACACTAGCTAAAGAATATGCTGAAAGTAGATTGCAGTTCTTTAAGCCATGGGAAGGATCGTATAAACTAGCATGTGAGAATGCTTTTGTAAATGCTTATATGGTTGGATATTACGCCAAATGTAAAGAAATTGATCCAGAATTTGAAATACCACAATTAGTGCAAGATGTTAGCAAGTCAGATTAAAGTTTCGGTTGACTTTGATTCTACTCTATCGACTCTAGCAGTGCAGAAATACATCACAGAACTTGTGTTTAGAGGTTTTGAAGTACATATTGTAACTGCTAGATTTGATTCGGTAGATAAATATACTGGTGATTTTATGTCTAAATATCAAATTCACAATATAGAGAAAGCACATCAACATTTATTTGATGTTGCTGATTTATGTGGAATATCCAGAGATAGAATACATTTTATGAATATGGCAGATAAATACGAGTTCTTCACCCCAGAGAGGGCATTTTTATGGCATCTGGACGACGATCAGTATGAGATTGATGGTATTAATAGGTATACAGAAACAATCGGTATATCGTGCTCTGGAGGGTCTAATTGGAAGGGTAAATGCGAGAGATTTATTAAAAAGAAATTAAAAGAATAGTATGAAAGATTTATCGTTTTTAAATATATTAGAAAATGTTTATCTAAAGTTTAGATACATGTTCTTTAGAAAATACATCACAAAGAAAAGTTTTGCTAATAGAAAATTAGTATTTTCAGATGATTTTAAGAACTTAGACAATTTCAAGATCACCGATAATGAATTCTATAATGATAATGATGTATACTTTTCTAAAGATGCAGTAAAAATTGTAGATAATGGCGTTAGAATTACTTGCTATAAAGATAAAGCTACCAGAACAACTTGGCAAGGCAAAAGAACTACCAATTGGACTTCAGGAATGATAACAACACATGGTAAATTCCAACAGTCTAAGGGAGTCTGGGTGATAGAATCTAATATATGTGCAAGCTGGCCAGCTATATGGATGCTAAAATATGAGAGGCTAATAGAAGGATATAAGGTTAAACAGATAACTCCAGAGATTGATTTAATGGAGATAATTAATGGCAAGATACAGCACGGCATAGCTTATGGCTACAGTGATATAACCTATAGAACCAATGGTGTATTTAATAGGATTATTAAGAATGACGATGCTTTTCATGAATTTGCAGTAGAAATATTGGATAATGGATATAGATTTTATCTTGATGGTATTTTAACTGCAAAATTCAACTTGTCAGATCCAGAATTTGTTAGCAATGATGCTAATTATTTATTACTTAATAATGCGGCAGATGAAGATACAGTTAAGAATACTACATTTATTATAAAATCAGTTAAAGTTTACGAATAATATAAAGAGATGTCAAAATATAAATTAATTAAAAATTATCCAGGTTCTGGTATTGTTGTTGGAAAGATATTAGATTTTACCAATACTAACGAAATTATTATTGAAAATACAGATGGATTTACTTATACATATTGTTTAGGTGATTGTCAGCTATATCCTGAATTTTGGGAGTTGGTGGTTGAGAAAGATTATGAGATATTATCTTTTGTACACGATGGTAGCCATGGTGTTCCACTTGGATTTAAAATAAATATTACTAATGGATGGTTAGAATCTTATGACAGGCAAGTATTGCCACTGTCTCATTATTTAGAAAGTAGTTGCTGGAAAATCAATTCAGTTAAACGACTATCGGATGGTGGGATTTTTACTATCAACGATAAGTTAGACGGATTTGATGTTACAGCTAAAATATCTTTATTTAGAATTGAAAATAACCAGATGAAGGTTGGTATCAGGGAGGTTGGAGTTGTCTCATTAAGTGCTTGTAAACACAAGAAGAACCCAATTCTGGTTACCGAAGATGGCAAAGAGATATTTGAGGGAGATAGATTCTCGTATGTTAATTATTTATTATCGCCATTCCTTGATATTGTAGCTTATACAAATCATTCTACAAAGGATGGAATGCATTGCTTCTCCATACCCAAATTAGCCTTAGAATATATCGAAGATAATAAACCTCAATTTTCAAAGAAAGATATGATTAATTTTGTCTTGGATATTCCGCTAGATTTAACTAATACAAAAGATATAGAGAATTGGTTTGATAATTCGTGGATAAAAAAGAAATAATTTTGTTGTTGTTTTTGTTTAAAAAGAAAGCCCTAGTCCGTAATTGGATTGGGGCTTTGCTTAAAGTTTTTTTTATTCTATTGGTAGTATTATTTATTACTAAGTGTCAGATACACAAGCTTATCCTGCGGAAACGCCCAGTCATTTATATTCTTGTATAATGGGAATGTGCTAACCATAGCTTTATGTGCTCTTGTGTAGCCTTTCCATTTACCTCTATCAATAATTTCGCTAGCAGTCCATGGATTAGCAAGAGTAGTTATTAAATTTAACATGCCATTAATAGTTTGAATTCCAGCAGCTGGTGATTTTAAGATGGTTAATGTCTGACGGGGATCTATAAAGAAAGAAAGTTCTGTTAATAAACGATTAGCTTGATATGCTGCCATCTGTGCCGCCCAGTCGTCTTCATCATCTCCACCCATCATAGGTAAAATAAACGATATAAATGCCATTGTTGCCATCATATACCCCAAATCAGCGGTAGCCCTGAGCATATTTTGCTTCTCCATCGTAGACATTTTCTCCCAGTTGGCAGCCATTAAAAATTGACCACGTTTAAGATCTTTAACTGTCTGTACTGCAAATCTACCAAATGTTCTATAATAACCTTCAGTGTAAGCCTGTAATTCATAGTTATATCTTAGTTCTCTGAAGCGTCTATTATATCCGGGTCTCATAAACTTTCTAAACATTAATACCTGCCTTAAAGCACCATATTGCTGTATAGCAAGTAGATCCTGATCGTTATATATACCATGAAGCATATTGTTGACAGCATTTTGCATACGCTTAAATGCTCTCACGTCTCTCTCTGTATATAAAGTACCATCAGTCTTCTTGAGACCCTCCTTGAGAACTAACTTATTACCTACCTTATCAAACGCATCAAGCAGCGTTATATCTTTGCCATCTTTGTCCTTAAGCTTAACTTCATATGCCAGAGCTAATGATGAGCGAAATTGCATTTGGTGTTCGCCAGAGGAATTTGTTACGAACAGTGAATTTTGACTTAAAATTTTCTCTACTAGTGTCCTGCGATCCATATTAAACTCTTTAGTCTTTCTAGCAAAGTCCTGGAACGTCTCTAACTTTTCTCCCCATAAAGTTAAGAAATCAGTTGCATTTCTTGAAGCTATATTAGCTATATTATTCGGCAATTCTGACCAATATTTCTTATCTGCCATTAATATTGCCTTGCTTCCATAGAACTGACCAGAAATAGCCTCTATTCTAATATTTGCGTTACCAATAATTGGATTTTGTATGCCTGAGTAAATATTAAGTGCAAGTTGTGTTAGCGAGGTGTATTTGCCTAGCGTATCCCACATCTTCTCACTATTTACTTTATATCCAAATATATTATAGTCTGTACCCTCAGACCTAGTTTGACCATAAACATTCATTTTAAAGAATGTGTCTAGTCTGTCTTTCATATTTGACTCTTTAGGGTTTAATTTAATTGACTTAGCTATCTTTTTACCCAGAATATTAATACTCTCCTTAAGTGGATTGCCATTAGAGTCATATTTTTGTAACTGTACATTAGATATAATATCCCTACCAAGTTCTAATATGTCAATTATTTTATGCATTTTAGAGTAGTCATTAGATGTGCCAATGAAGGCTGCTAAAGATTCGGTTGAATCAGTAGATAAATCCTTCATGTCTTTCAGCTTAGTGGTATAGTGTACTGGTAGGAAATATACAACCCTACCTCTCTCATCCAATACCTTAAATCTACTACCTATATCGGTATCATCCTCTACATTTGTGAATGCTTCTTTAAATGATGCTTTAACGTTCCTGCCAGCCTCTTTTAATGATGTAGATTTCTTTATCTTCTCAACAAGATCAGTACGTGTCTGCGGGGCCAATCTACCTAATCGTTGATTGTATGGAAGCTTATTATCATGATCTTCCTTTAATTTCATAGAAAGATCATAATACTTCTTCTTCGCAGGATTTGATTGGATATCCAGAAATTGGCTATTTTTATACTTGTCTGAAGGCACAGACAGTTCCTTAATATAATATATAGTACCTGTACTTAAATTTACAGAAGTATTCTCTTCATACCAATCATTAAACTCATCTTCTGTCATTTGAGATCTTTTCATCTCCACTATATCATCAACATTAGGATTGGCTTGACTATTATTTCTGAACCAATAAGACCACATGCGTTTAT
>Ga0302296_1002387_pt1 | contig 12698 bp, 15 predicted proteins | sample III_Fen_N3_1_FD_194546 | JGI IMG/M metagenome (GOLD analysis project Ga0302296, IMG submission 194546) | Peat permafrost microbial communities from Stordalen Mire near Abisko, Sweden - III_Fen_N3_1 | ecosystem: Environmental > Terrestrial > Soil > Wetlands > Permafrost | place: Sweden: Abisko... | reverse complement strand
GCAGTTTGACGAGAAAGGAAATGAAATCGTAATGTATATAAATATCAAGCAATTATGAAAAACAGATGGCTACGTGAGCAACTAAGAAGATGGAAGGAGATACGGATGGTACTCAGGGTTAAGCGGATTATCCGAAAGGACGGGAAGCGAACGGTCGTATATCACTATAAGGGCACAGTATAATTATTTTCATCGAAAAGCACCAAAATAGGAATTTTGTATTATCTTTGATATGCGAAACTCTTTAATGAACATTCCATGATTAGATTAACACACCATAAGGCTAAGGCCGATATTTTTAGGTAGAGTTTCGCAGACTGTTCGCCTAAATTTATCGGTCTTGGTCTTTGTAATAATGTAGATATGGAAACAGAAATTTGGGAAAGCGTTGTAGGCTACGAAGGATACTACGAAGTTAGCAGTTTGGGTCGGTTAAAATCAATTATGCACGGAGCAGGTAGAAGAATTGGAGTATTAAAACCAAGTATCAGTAGTAGTGGCTATTATACTTGTGTTTTATATAAAGACTTTAAGAAGAGAACCATTTCAATGCACACTATTATTGCAATGGCATTTTTAGGGCACAGGCGGGAAGGGCATAAATTCGAGATAGACCACATAGACGGAGATAAAAAAAACAATAGGGTTGATAATCTTAGAATATTAACAACACGAGAAAACACAACCGAATATCAAAAAAGGAATAAGAGCAAATCGTCAAAATACATAGGGGTCAGTAAGGATCCTGAATCCGATTGCTGGAAGGCTATTATCTATACAGAAAAAAGAAATAAATATATAGGGAGGTTTAAAACGGAAATAGAAGCAAGTGAGGCATATCAGAAAGAGCTATCTATCATAAGCACGGGATAACGTTGATTATTTGACTAATAATTTAAGCACGGGTAACACTGAGCTTTTTTGCGTTTAGGAAAATAAAAAATGGCGGTAGGATTTTTCCCCCGCCACCGTTCTTTGAAATATGGATTTTCCCGCCTACCACTCAATCCCGTAATGGGAAAAGGTCGAGCGTATGAATTTTTCCGCCAGGGGGCTGACATTGACCCGACCGTACAGGTAAGGCTCCAGGCTCCTGGCATCCTTCAAACCGAGTTCAGCAATAAACAGCCTGCGGACTTCCATCCGTTGGGAGAATGGAAGCGATTGCAGGGTAGGGGCGATTGGCTTTTTCATAGTTGTAATTATTAGTGGTTTAAAATCCAAGTTCGTAAGAAAGAACATCTTCGATTGATTCGTAAGTATCAGTCAGGCCATTTTCAAGAACAACCCATTCAGCAAACATCTGATTGTACCCAGATTTGCGCTGTTCGGTACGTTCTTGAATAAAGGACAACGTTTTGCAAGAATTATTCTGCTTATTGGCTGAATGGTCAGAAACACGAATCTTAACAGTTTCACCATTGGAGTCTTCCATGTTGAAGTATGAAGAGTAACCTATTTCAAGGCCTTCTCTGATTGCTTCGGATGCTTCGTTGATAGTTTTCATAGTGGTTGTTTTTAATACCTCAAAGATAGGGGTAAAATCAACACAATACAAATATAATTGTATGTTATAAAACACGTTATTGAAGATTATTGAAATTATTTGCATACAACCGTACTACTTTGCAAGAATATGCGTTATCTTTGCATAAACTAACACTTTAGACAATGGCACAAGGTAAAGCCTTCACAGAGGACGAAAGGAACGCCATATTTACACAAATATGCAACAACGTTATAGAGAACCGCATATCGTTTAATAAAGCCGTAGAGGAGTCTGAAATAAGCCTTACGCTGTTTTATCAATGGATTGTATCATCTGAAGACCGTAAAACCCTGTATAACTACGCACGTGAGGTTCGGTCTGATGTTCTGTTTGAGGAGATTGTCGAGATTGCTGATACTACCGAGGATGGCGTTATAACGACAGAGAAGCCAAACGGCATAGAGATTAAGCACGCAGACATGATTGAACACAGGCGGTTAAAGGTCGATGCTCGTAAATGGGTAGTGTCTCGAATGAATCCAAAGAAGTACGGTGATAAACTCGATTTGTCAAACAATGGCGAAAGTTTTGCCCCAACCGTTACCATAACACCTGAACTTGTAAAGTCGTTATCTGATAATCTGTAACATTTGCCCACTAAATAAGGCAAAAATACTTACAGTTGTGTAAATCCTACCGGTACCGAATTATCAATCTGTAACTAAATGCCCAAAATCACAGAATTAACCCCCGAACTTGAAGCGGTGTTGCAGATTGCAGCCCGTCAAAACTTCTGGTGTTTCTGTTGTTTGTGGGATTGGGATTTTTTCAGGGTCAAACGCCGCTTTCTAAAGGAGGTGGCTTTCTTGTTTCAGGAAGTTGCGGACGCATACGCAGAAGGTCGTGCAATGTCCGTATCGGTGTCAATGCCCCCACGTGCAGGGAAATCCTACATAACAAGCCTGTTCGCTGCCTGGTGGCTCGGTACGCACCCTAAACTGTCTGTCATGCGTAATACATGCACGGCTTCACTGTATCAGGAGTTTTCATACGTTACCAGGGGGATTGTTCAGGACGTGAGATTTAAGCGTGTGTTTCCAGAAATCAAAATCAAGAAGGACAAACAGAACCTTGATGGGTGGTCTTTGGAAACATCTAAGCAAGTAGGATACTTTGGCGGTGGTGTTGGTACGAACATCATAGGAAAGGGCGCAAACATAGCTATAACCGATGATTTGTACTCAGGCATGACGGATGCCCTTAGTGATGCCATAACGACCCGCACCGACCTTTGGAAGTCCTCAGAGCATAACTCTCGCATGGAAAAGAATTGCCCTGAGATATTCATCGGCACTCGCTGGACAAAACGGGATGTACTTGGTAAGGCGATGGAATCCGGTAAGATTGAACGGTCTGTTATTATACCGGCACTGATTAACGGTGTATCGTTTTGCGATGATGTGAAATCAACAGACGAATATCTATCCATCCGACAGGAAGAGGGCGAGGACTCGATGACATGGCAGTCGGAGTATATGCAGCAACCTATCGAGGCTAAAGGATTACTACTGCCTGAATCCGAATTACAGTTTGATGACTTCACCAGGTTAACGCCTGACAATTTTATCTACCGCTTTGCTGTTGGTGACCCTGCGGACAATGGAGGGGACAAATACGCTATGCCGTTCTGTTACGTCCGATTCTCTGGCGCAGTGCCTCAAGTCTATGTTACGGATGCCATCTGCAATGGATACGGTATTGAGTACAATTCTGAAATGATACTACACCGATGTACTGAGTTGTTTATTGATGACGTGTACATTGAATCTAACGGGGTGGGTTTGGCCTCTATTGTCCTACTTCGTAACCGACTGCATAAGAACACCACCTTGAAGCCGTTTAACTCTAGTGAGAACAAGGAAGTCCGAATCATGTCGCACTTTGAATTTATTAAGAGGTACTTTGTATTTGACAAGGACTACAAACAGAAACCCGAATACCGTCAATTTATGCAGGACTTGACTTCGTATGTGAAGGGCGGACAGAACTCCCACAAGGCCGATGCTATTGATTGTTTGGCAACGGCGGCACAGGTTATCAAGGCAAAGTATAGAAAGACTTTGTACTAAAATGAATAAATATTTGCAATTTGTGATAATTTATACAATAATGATGTATATTTGCAACGTAAAACGTATAATATGGCTTGGAACTTCCTAAAAAAGAAAGACGTAACACGCACTCTAAGAGAGTCCAGCACATTGACAAAGGTCGGAACGTTCGAGGTTCCCGACAAGCTGACAGACCTAAACGCATTCCGTTTGGCCTCATCCGTTTCAGAGATTTACTACCCTATTGATTTTATTGCTGATCGCATTTCTAAGCTGACCTTCAAGGTTATGAAGGGCGAAACCGAAGTTAAAGGAGACTTAGCTCGGTTCGTTACGAACATTAATCCACTGTATTCATTCTCGGACATGGTGTATATGTATATGTTTTCCTTGTTGGCTGATGGTAACACTAGGGTATATCGAAGCGTCCCTGATTTGTATAAGACAACGAACGTAAACAACATTTCACGCATAAACATATTTCTACCTGACGAATTAGAGATGCTGGAATACTCGAACGTATCCAAACTTTCCATATCCAAGGTGTCGGACGTTATCCGAAGGGCGTATGTGTCGAACAGCGGTCTTTCAAACATGGGATTCTCCAGGGATGAGCTGAATGTCGAAAACCTGATTATCAATTCAATCGATGCAAGTAGAAGGGATGATTCAATGTTACTTAGCAAATCCCCGCTATTCAAGGCATATCGCAACATTAACAACCTTCTGGCCGTGTATAGTGCCCGCTACAACGTTTATGTCAATAATGGCGCAGCAGGCATCTTAGTCAGGAAAGGTTCAACAGGCAACACCATTGATAGCTTGTCAGACGTTCGTACAGCCGAAGAGATACAGGCCGAATTGAATTCAAGGTATGGTGTTACGGGAAATAGAAACCTTTGGGGCATTTCCTCAACTCCGCTAGAATTTGTTAAGACCTTAGCCGATATTAAAGACTTGATGCCACTTGAGGAAACCCTTGAGAACGCTATCAAAATAGGCGGTGTTTATCAGATTAAACCTGAATTGCTTCCAAGGATAGATAATGCCAAGTTTGACAATCAAAACATAGCCGAACGCTCTGTTTGGGAAAATACCCTAATGTCCCTAACACAGACTTTTGAAACTAATTGGGCACGCATTTGTATGTTGGACACGGTTGGCTGCACAATCAAAGCGGACTACTCTTCAGTATCATGTTTGAAGGCAAACGAAACTGAAAAGGAAACGAACATCAAAGCACGGTTGGAAAACCTTGAAAAATTACGGACTATGCGACCCGATAAGGAATCGGAAATAAATAAACAGATCGATTTAATTCTAGAAGAATATGGACAAGGATAAATTTGGCAAAGAAGAGCAAGGCATTTGCCGTGCGATGATTGAAACAGAAGAAGGCGGGGCTGATTCTCTTGAATTTGACTTTGAGGCCGTAGCGGTTCCGACCGATAACAAACAGTTGAAATATTCGTATAACAACGATGAATATTTTTACCAAGTCTTACGGACTGGCAAAGAGAACATTAATACTGAACGGCTGGACATGGGTCTTCCGATGTTTGATAACCATACATGGGACAAGTCGGCCTCACAAACGCTCGGAATAACCAACGGGTATGACTTTACCGCAAGGGGTCTATCAGTAAGGGTTAAGCATGGCGCAAGAGCCGATCAGTCCTTGAGGGATGACATTAAAAACAAAATCATCCGTTCAGTTTCAATCGAAGGCGATGTTGAGTTATACTCTATTGAAAGGGTTATGGGTCAAGTCCCCGTTTACTACGCTGAGAAGTGGACACCTACATCGCTCTCCTATTCTCCAGTGCCTAATGATATGGGCGCACAAATTGATGTTAAGAGAGCCTTAGACGCTCAACTGCATAAAAAAGAAAATTATTTCAATTTACTAACCAAAAACATGAACAAATGAAAAAGATTGTTTCAGACATTGCACGGTCTAAGGCGAACGGAACCCTTACACCGGAACAAGAAGCAGCCTATTCCATCTTAGATGAGAGCTTTGAAAAAGCTTTTGCCGAAGAAGGCATAGAACGCAAAAACCAAATTGATGGCATTATCGCCAAACTTGCCGAAGTAGAATCGGGTGCCGCAACCGCAGCCGTAGTACGTGCCTTAGCTCAAAAGGTTGATGACGTGGAAGCCAATTCCCGCAAGTCCTTCACGGCTGACGAATCCTATCGCCTGAAAAGAGCGTTGGAAGGTAAGAAAACCGAAATCATGGCCGTCATTCGTGAAAAAGGTCAAGCATGGGGCTTGGAGTTCAAGGCCAAACGTGCGGCCTCTGCAATGATGCAGACCTCGACCATCGTAACTGGTGCCGTAGCTATTAATACGGACAACGTATTTGATGACTTGGAACTGACCGTTATCCGTTACCCGGCCAATTTCGTAGGTGATGCTATCAACAGCCGCCAAGTATCGAAGGTTCCTTATTCCTTGAAGTGGAAAGAACAGAAAGCCGTTAGTGATGGAGTCGTTACAACCGTTGCTGAAGGCACTACGAAACCTCTTGTAGACTTCGCATTTGATTGGCATTACGCTTACCGTTTGAAATATGCAGGCCGTATCGAATTTACCGAAGAAACCGAAATCGACTTTGAACAACTGACGATGGACGTTATCGATATGTTTGAATCTGAAGTCCTTCGTGCTTACAACGATGGCCTGTTGGCTTTGATTCTTGCATGGGCACCCGCATACGCAGGCACAGCCTTGGACGGAACAATCAAGAACCCAAACATGATGAACGTGGTCAAGGCAGGTCAATTGGACGTTGCTATGGACAATTACACGGCTGACGTTGTGTTCATGAACCCCGCTGATTACGCTGCAACCCAGAACATGCAGAACGTGAATGGTGATCCTATCTTTATCCCTGATAACGTCCTGTTCCCCGGTCTTCGTTTATTCGTTACAAACAAGATGACAGCAGGCACTATCCTGTTGGGTGAAGGTGGCATCATCAAGGAACAACACGGCCCGTTCATTCTCCGTTCAGGTCAATACGGCACACAGTTCATTGAAAACGAAAAAACGATCATCGGCGAAATCTTCTCCGTTGTGAAACTTCCTACCCTCGCATCTAAAGGATGGGTTAAACTGACCGTTGCTACCGTTCTGGACGCATTAAAACTGCCAGAATGAACCTAGTTTGGACACCTCAAAGCGGAAAGGATGGTAAAGTGATAGGCGGTGAAAATATCGCTGCCTATCTCATTGCCAAAGGTTCAGCCGTTGACCTTGACGCTGAAAGGCAAGAGATTGATGCAATGGTTCAAGAGGCAGGTAACGCTCCATCGGTATCCAAAACATATAAAGTTAAACCAACTAAAAAGAAAAAGAAATGAAAAAGTATATTTTATTGCTTATCGCTTGTCTGTCCTTCGGGGTAGCAAGTGCCCAATTGAGTGATGCAAACCTGTACTACGGTTACACGGGACTTCCTACCGACACCGTATCTTGGTCACGTCCTTGGTCAAAAACCATCGTTCCGAACGCCACCTTTACCTTGTACTACGATGCGTTGGTGAAGATTACCGAAGTAGCCGCTTCTGCCCAAACCGCTGTTCTGTGGCAAGGACGCAAGTTCGACACCGATACTTGGAGTACAATTACTACGGTAAACTACAAGGGCACGGGTGCTGACACTTCCATCTATTTTACACAGGTAACGACCAAACAATTCTATAATCAATACAGATTATTGGTAACGCCTACCACTACGGGAAAAGTTAAGATTACCTACCTGAAAGCATACTTCAGGAAATGATTACAGACCCCACATATTTTGTTGCAGACCTGCATATCGAGAATGCAACAGTAGGTCATTTTGATAATGCCGAATTGTCGAAAGCTGCAGAGCTTACCCGTCAGATCGCTATTTATGAACCTGAACTGTTGAAACTGATTCTTGGTGCAACGCTGTACGCTGAATACCTGGTAGGTGGAACACAATGGGATGCTTTTAAAGCTAAGATTGCCGATGCCACCAACAAGGTTTCACCGATTACAAACTATGTGTTCTTTAATTATTGGCCTACATTCTGCATACAATCAACCATGGCGGGTGCTGTTATCTCTAAAACAGAGAACAGCATCACGCTCTCGGTGGCTGATAAACAGCGCATGGTATGGAACCGTATGCGTCGGTTACTGATTGATGTTTTTGATTGGATGGACGAAAACCGTACCGATTACGAACATGATGACGTGACTCTTGACACTACGAACTGGGAGAATTTAACCACTTATATGAACTGGGCAGGATTATGATTCAAGACCTGTTTGCTAATTTGCTACCACGTATAAACGCAAAGTTTAAGGACATTACGTTTATTACGAATGAAGAGGGTAAAATCCTTATCAATGAGGATGGTAAACTGTTTCAGTTGCCGATTACGCAGAACACGTTCAACCTGAATTGTAAGTTTTCCTCACCGACCGAGTTTGTTAGTGAGCTAACCCAATGGAACAATAACCCCATACAAGCCAAGTACCCCGCACTGTTCATTAATTCAATGACCGTAGAGGAGTCCTTTGACCTGGTTACGATTGGTGAACTGGTTCTGGTCACACACTCCGACCCGAAATGGAACACCAAAAAACGGGATGCCTACTCCTTCAAACCGATACTGAATAACATCTATCGGTTTCTGGATGAAGGCATCAAAGAATCGCAGGATTTTTGTTACTCGGACTTTCCACAGTCGCACTCCATAAAGTTTCATTACTTCTACGGACGTTCTGGATTGTACGGTGGCGAGGCGAACACGTTTAACGACCACTGCGATGCAATAGAGATTAAGAATCTAAAATTACGAATATTCTAAACTAAACAAAAATGGCAAAAGATTATGGTGCTGATCTATTAACTCAGCAAACAAACAACACGGGATGGTCAGACAATGGCATCCTAATGGGTAAAATAGTAGGCATGATTCTTATGCCTAAATCCCTGCTTATTGCAGCTTCGGACTACGCAAGTACCACGGCTTTGGTAACCAAACTTCAAGAGCTAAGCACAGCGGTAAAATCCTCACGTATTTATCCGTTCCTTGGCCCGAACTCTATTGCTGACTTGACGGACGGAACTCCTGAAATCACACTCGAAGAATCTGGCTACGGCTTAATGATGGGTCAAACCATTAAGAAACGTATGCTGACTATTCGTACCGCCAACAACGGCCAGGACTTGAACCAAAAATTGTACTCCTTCAACGGAAACAAATCTTTGGCCGTGGTTCTTTACGATGCCACCGGAAATCTGTATTTTGAACGCTCTGGAACATCCATAAAAGGTTCAGGGGTTCAGATGTTGGTCGATCAAACAAAACTGCCTTCTGGCGGTTCAAGCGCAGCTGTTCAGAACGTGAAGCTCATCTTTGACGATGAAAACGTGTACATGAACGCAGACCGCTTCTTTGTATTTCCTTTGGGAAGTGCATTCTTAGCTTTGAACCGTCTTTCGGACGTTCTGCACGGTATCCATAATGTCAAACTCCGTTTGATTTCTGCCACCACTACCGCTATCACGGTTGAGGCTTTAAGGGCTGACGACCTTAGGAACATGGCCGATGCTGATATGTACGGAACCGCTCCACTAGCTATGCAGCCCAGTGCATGGCTTGCAGTGCTTGATTCATCCGGTGCCCCGATTACTCTTTCGGGCGTCACCATAAACACCCTGAAACAGTTTGTACTTGCGAACGCCGCTTTTGCAACCGCCCCGCATTCTATAAGTATGCAAACCTCCGCCGCTCTGAAAGTCTTGAATGTAGGTTCAGCCACCACCGGAGGTTATGAATCCAACACAATCACGGCAACACCTGCATAAATGGATGAATATGTAAGAACACTCTCTGGATCAATTTCCAGAGAGTTTCTCACGGCCAAAGGAATGACGTGGGAAAAATTCAACAAAGACGGTGGGTATATTCATTTGACGGAAGATCAGAAACTTGAATTTTGGAACGCAACGCATGAACCTACTGCAATACCGAAACAAGACAGCCAGCCTAAGAGCAAACTTAATCCCTTGGATTGAGGAAATACTTAAAGGATTTGACAAGGAAATTGTTAAACTTATTCAGGAACAATTAACAGAAGGGAAAAGGGGGGACGGTACACTGATGCCCCCTTATTCCTATCTGACCGTTCAAAGTAGAAAGGATGCAGGCCGTCCCGTTAAAGGTCCACGCATTTCATTGATCGAGTACGGTGACTTTTGGCAGTCGATGTTTTCGTATGTGGGTCAAGGAATGATTGAGGTGGGGTCAAAAGACTGGAAAGAGTCAATGTTGGTCAAAGAATACAACCCAAACATCTTTTTAATCTCGAAAACACAGATGCAACACCTCGCATCACTTGTAAGACCTAAATTAGACGCTAAAATCAAGCAACATTACGCACAATGATTAAGAACGTACTCGAACGCATTAAAACCTCACTACAAGGCTTAAAACACGGTTTTTCGGCCTTTATTGACCGTTTATGGCTTCGTAACGTCAAAACACAGTGTGAATCCATCACTTGGGGCGATTATATGAAGGTAATTTGTTACGACCGCTTTAAGTTGATGCTAAAAACGAATATTTATACACCAAAACGCATAGTTATAAAAGGCTTCGCTATGCTTTTGGAGGACTACAATACGATTACTACCAATGTTTCCGTCCGTGTGAATGAGGAGAAACGCACCTCTGCACAGCGTTTGAGCCATAGACATCGGATAATATTCGCCTGTTACACGTCCATGCGTTTTCATGATGAACCGTATATCCGTCAGACTTTATGCAATTACATGGTTATAGGGGAATCGGATGACAGATTGACAGCATTAAATAAGTGTATTGCAGTCCTGAAGGGCTTGGATATGCAGATAACTAGTTTACAGGTACATAACGACTATAAAAAGCCGATGATGGCCGATTACGAAAAGGAACGGCAGATTTTAAGCCAATACCAAGGCTATAACATCCCTTCGACCATAACGATGTCGGAATACGCTATACTTCAAAACCTTTACAGGGAACACGTTGAGAATTTAAAAAAGCAGCACGATGGAACAAGGAATCATTGATAATGTAGTAGACCCGAAAGCGATTAAGCAGGTCGAAGATTTGACCGTCAAGCTGAATGCCGCACTTGCCGTAATGGAGAAGATTGCCACGACTTCAAAAGGCGGTAAAGCCTCTAATACGAACCAAGAAACCAAAGCCATGTCGGAATTAGCCACCGCACAACAAAAGGTTATCGCTTTAGAATCACAATTAGAGCAGGCAAAGATTAAAGCCACCAAGGTAACGCAGGCCAAGGTTCGCATGACAATAGAGGATAAGGTCGCACTTGACTCTCTTAACAACACCGTCAAATTAAATGCGATTGCTACAAGTCAATTCGTATCGGCAACCGAAAGGCTGATTGCAGCACAGAAACTCGCAGCAATAGCCGCACAAGAAGCAGGACTGAAATATGGTATTCAGTCCAAGGAATTTATGGCTGCATCCACGCACTCTAACAAGTTGGCAAAGGAATTAACTACCTTGACACAGGCATCAGGCAACATGGGACGTGCAGGCATGAATAACGCCTATAATTCCACCTTCCAATTAACGCAGGTAATGCGTGAACTTCCCAACTTTGCTATTGACGCAAGAATTGGGTTTATGTCCCTGTCGAATAACTTGCCGATGTTGGCCGATGGGTTCAAGCAGTTGTCTAATTCGGTTGATGCAGCGGGGAAGAAATTAGGAAATGCAGGTGCTTTGAAGGTTATGCTTAAATCGTTGCTTTCCTTGAATACTGTAATGATTATTGCCGTTACACTTATGACTTTGTACGGTGATAAGGTTGTGGATATGTTTAAGAAAATGTTCACAGGCGAAAAGGCCGCAGGATCGTTGGCTAAACGTATGGAAGTTTTGAACGGAGTGATGAAAGACAAATCAGTTAGTTCTAAAATATCCGACCTATACGAACTTGGGATTATTCTAAATAAGGCAAAAGAAGGAACTTACGACCATACGGCGGCACTTGAAAAATATAATGAAGTAATGGGCAACACCTACGGAAATGTCAAGACCGTTGACGAAGCACTTTTAATCTATACCTCACATACGAATGATTACATCAATGCGGAAATAGCAAAGGCCGCAGCCTCAAAGGTTTTAGGGGATACGGTGGATGCCTCACTTAAAAAGAATATGCTTTTACGTCAGATTCAAGGGATTGACGGATATAAGGATATTGCACCTATTTTCAATAATATCGTCAAGGGTGCAGGGAAAAGCAAGGAAGGAATTGAGGCGTTGGGGACGGCTTTGGACTTTATGATTAAAGAACAAGCAACAGGCAGAGAAGGAACAGGATTAAAACCGTTTGACCCGAAAGAGTTTGAAAAGATGGGGCCAGTTGTAAATAAGTATATTACTGAATTATACAAAATCAAGGCACTTAATGGAGGTATGAATTTTATCCAATTCATAAAAGATATTCAGGAACAAGATCAGGCTTTATTAAATGCAAGAATAACGGCAAAATCCTTTCTAGATGAAGTGTCTAAAGCATTAACAAAAGCAAAACCATTAAAAGAAACCGTTGTCCAAACCGCCAAAGAAATATCAGTCGCACGGGATTACTACGATCAAAAACGTGGACAGATCGTAGAAGAGCTTTCAAAGATTGAACTAAAGGCGAATAAAACAACCGAAGATGGTGTTTTAAACAGCTACGAAGATAGGGCAAAGGCAGTAAGCGAATATTACCTTATTACCAAAACATTGGCTGAATCCGATTTGAGCGTAGCCGAATCGACCGCAAATCAAAAAGCTGCTATTGATAAATCAAAGATTGATTCCGAACAGGCACGGAATTTAGCTCTATACAACGGTAAAAAGATAACCCTTGATGAATTTAACAAATCGGAATCCGACTATGCGGATGCCTCTGAAAATATCAATCAAAACCTTATAGCGCACTTAGAAGAAGCAAAAGACAAATACAATAAAGCGATTTATGACGGTGAGCGTAAACTTAGCGCAGACCTTTACAAAGTTAGGGTTGACAGCTATGCCGACGAA
>Ga0302296_1002385_pt1 | contig 12701 bp, 6 predicted proteins | sample III_Fen_N3_1_FD_194546 | JGI IMG/M metagenome (GOLD analysis project Ga0302296, IMG submission 194546) | Peat permafrost microbial communities from Stordalen Mire near Abisko, Sweden - III_Fen_N3_1 | ecosystem: Environmental > Terrestrial > Soil > Wetlands > Permafrost | place: Sweden: Abisko... | reverse complement strand
TGCCGAAACCGGCGCTGGACAGCACGGCGTCGCAACAGCAACTGTCTGCGCCCGAGCCGGACTGGAATGCATTGTATATATGGGAGCAGTAGATGTAGCCCGGCAATCACCTAATGTCGAGAAAATGAAGATGCTGGGAGCTGAGGTACGACCTGTACACAGTGGCAATAAAACGCTCAAAGACGCGACCAATGAGGCCATCCGCGACTGGATTAACAATCCCGTTGATACGCATTATATTATCGGATCTGTTGTTGGACCACACCCCTACCCCGATATGGTTGCCAGGTTTCAGTCGGTGATCAGCGAGGAAATGAGGGTGCAACTTAAAGAGAAAACCGGCAAGGAAACTCCCGATTATGTGATCGCTTGTGTTGGGGGCGGAAGCAATGCAGCCGGAGCTTTTTACCATTTTCTGGACGATCCGGATGTTAAACTGATAGCCGTTGAAGCCGGAGGGAAAGGGGTGGAAACTGGTGAATCTGCAGCTACCACTGCTCTCGGACACCCCGGAGTTCTTCACGGAAGCCGGAGCCTGTTAATGCAAACGCCAGATGGTCAGGTCATAGAGCCCTACTCTATTTCTGCTGGATTAGACTATCCCGGAATCGGTCCGATGCACGCCAATTTGTTCGTCACTAAAAGAGCACAGTTCCTAAATGCCACCGACGATGAAGCACTGAAGGCTGCCTTATACCTTACCCAATGTGAAGGAATTATCCCTGCACTCGAATCGGCTCATGCTTTAGCTGCGCTCGAAATGATTGAATTTAAACCAGACGATGTAGTCGTAGTAAATATTTCAGGGCGCGGAGATAAAGATATGGAGGCTTATTTAAATTACTATCAATCTGTCAAGTAGATTATAACGCCAAATGGCTGCTTCAATGAAGAATCATCTACCTATTAATAGTGCAAAAACATCATAATACAAACTCATAATGGAAAATCGGATTACAAAACTCTTCGAAAGAAAAGATAAAAACATTCTATCTGTCTATTTTACTGCCGGATATCCCAACTTAAATGACACCCAAAAAATAATCGTTGAACTTGAAAAAAATGGAGTTGATCTGATCGAAATAGGAATGCCTTTCTCTGATCCGGTTGCCGATGGGCCGGTTATTCAGAAAAGCTCCGAAATTGCCCTTCAAAACGGGATGACGATTAAGCTATTGTTCGAACAACTAAAAGAAATTCGTAAAAGCGTTTCAATTCCCTTGATATTAATGGGATATCTTAATCCTGTGATGCAATATGGAATTGAAAATTTCTGTTTGAAATGTAAGGAAACCGGTATCGACGGAACAATCATTCCTGATCTTCCACTCGAAATATTTGAGTCAGAATACAAAGAAATATTTGAATCCAATTCACTGAGTAATATTTTCCTGATTACGCCCCAAACTCCTGACGAAAGAATCCAAAAAATTGATTCTGTATCAACTGGATTCATTTACATGGTCTCTTCTTCGTCCACCACCGGCGTAAAAGGTGGTGTTGATGACGAACAAATGGCCTATTTTGAGCGAATCCGTGAAATGAAACTCAACTCAAGGTTGCTGATAGGCTTCGGAATCTCAGACAAAGCTTCATTTGAAAAGGCCTCGCGATATGCAAATGGTGCAATTATAGGAAGTGCATTCGTAAAAGCCATCGAGGGTGAAACAACTATTGAAAGCAAAGTCAAGGCATTCGTTCAAAAAATTCTTTGAGCAAAGAGAATTTACTGAGATTAATTTACGTCATGATGAAATTTTATAAATAAAGTTAAATTTGCCCCGAAAATCGATTCCGTTGAACAGGCGTTAAGAAAAACCGGTAATATCAGTGTATGTTTGTCATTGATTATTGTTTGCCTTTCCTGTAAACACTTATTGACAAATATTATAATTGATGAAAAAAAGTTTTGTTACGCTATTGGCTTTTTTGCTCATTTTGAACCTGAGCACTAAAGCTGACGAAGGAATGTGGCTTCCTTCGCTTATCGGGAAATTGAACATCCAGAAAATGAATTCGATAGGATGTAAAATGACTGCTGAGCAAATTTACAGCATTAACCAATCGAGTCTTAAGGATGCGGTGGTTGCCCTCGATCGCGGATCTTGTACAGCAGAGATTGTATCGGCTGACGGTTTATTATTGACCAATCATCACTGTGGTTTTGGTGAGATTCAGGCACACAGCTCTGTTGAGCATGATTACCTGAGAGATGGCTTCTGGGCGCTGAAACACGAAGATGAACTATCCAATCCCGGAAAGACTGTTACTTTCCTGATTCGTATGGAAGATGTGACTGATCAGGTTCTTCAAAATGTCACGGACCAGATGGATGACCAAACACGTTTATCCAAAGTACGCGATGCAGCTTCAAAAATTGAGAAAGAGGCTAAAGGTGAAACGACTTACGAAACTCGGGTTCGGAGCCTTTTTGAATCAAACAAATATTACCTTTTTGTAACTGAGACATTTAAAGATATCCGTCTTGTAGGAACTCCGCCACAATCAATTGGTAAGTTCGGAGGCGAAACCGACAACTGGATGTGGCCACGCCATACGGGTGATTTCTCAATGTTCAGGGTTTATTGCAGTCCTGATGGAAAGCCGGCCGAATATTCAAAAGATAACGTTCCTTACCATCCCAAGTCCTTCCTTCCTATCTCGTTAAAAGGTGTCGAAAAAAATGACTTTGCAATCGTAATGGGTTATCCCGGAACAACCACTCGTTACCGGACTTCGAATGAGGTTAAATATACCATGGACGTTGTCAATACGGCCAGAATTACCGTAAGAGAGGCTAAATTGAACATTATCAGGGACTATATGGCGACAAGCCAGAAAGCAAGAATTCAATATGCATCGAAATTTGCCAGGAGTTCAAACTATTATAAATACTCAATCGGACAGAATAAAGGATTAGTTGCACTTAATGTGATTGGGAAAAAACAAGCGATTGAACAAACTTTTCTCAAATGGGTAAACGAAACCCCTGAAAGAAAAGCTAAATATGGCAGTGCGCTCGATTCAATTAATGCTGCATTCAAAAACCAGGATCAAAAAATAGCATTTCAATATGCCCGCGAAGCTTTGTTAAGCGGAGCTGAGATTTTCGCCTTTGCCGCTGAATCCTCGTCGCTTTACCAGGCTTTAAAAGGATCAGACAAAGTCAAAATCAATGCAGCAGCTGAAGAGTTGCGTAAAGCTCTTGGTGAGTACTTTAAAGATTACGATGCCAATACTGATATGAAGCTTGTCGGATCTTTATTGAAATTGTATGCGATAAAGGTAAATCCAAGATATATACCCGGAGTTTTCCAGATCATTGGATCAAAATACAAAGGCAATTTTGACGAATATGCTCAAAAGATGTTCCAAAAGACCATTTTTGCAGATCAGGCAAAGATGGAATCGTTCCTGAATAAACCGTCAACCAAGGCGCTTGATAAAGATATGGCTTTCGTAGCCATGCGGTCAATCTTTGAAACATTGAATCTTATTTCTCAAGATCTGAGTAAAACAACAGCCAATCTCGACAAGGCACGCAGATTATTTGTTGCCGGTTTAAACGAAATGAACAGTGATAAAGCAGTTTATCCTGATGCTAATTCGACCATGCGACTAACTTATGGTGTAGTTGACGGTTATTTTCCTCACGATGCCACCTATTATGACTATTTCACAACATTAAAAGGTTATGACGAGAAAGGAATTGCTGGAGATGTTGATTTTGATTTCCCCCAGAGACTGATTGACCTGTATAAAGCCAAAGATTACGGACAATACGGCGACAAGGATGGAACATTACACACTTGCTTTACCACAAATAACGATATCACAGGTGGCAATTCAGGTAGTCCTGTTATCAACGGAAATGGCGAGTTGATCGGTATCGCATTTGATGGGAACTGGGAAGCAATGAGTGGCGATGTTGCATTTGAACCTGAATTACAGAAGTGTATCAATGTTGATATCCGCTTTGTTCTTTGGACAATTGACAAATATGCCGGGGCAGGACATTTAGTTGACGAGATGAAACTCGTCAGGTAATCTGACTGATGAATTTGATATGACAAAATTAAATTGACTAAAAGCTAGATCGTGCAACCATTTGTTCATCAGATCTATCTAATTATTAATACAGAAAGACCGGATTTTTTACCGGTCTTTCACCATTTTAACAGGAACTCATGACATTGCAAGAAAACCCTGAAATCATTATTTATACGGATGGCGCTGCAAGGGGAAATCCGGGCCCTGGGGGTTTTGGAGTGGTATTGCTATCGGGTTCCTACCGAAAAGAACTTTCACAAGGTTTCAATCACACGACCAATAATCGGATGGAGTTGATGGCTGCAGTTGCCGGTCTCGAAGCTTTAAAAGTAAAATCGTGTAAGGTAACGATCTATACCGATTCAAAATATGTTGCCGATTCAGTTGAAAAACGTTGGGTTTTTAACTGGGTAAAGACAAATTTCAAAGGGAAGAAAAACAGTGATCTCTGGAAAAGGTTTCTGATGGTCTACGAAATGCACCATGTAAAATTCATCTGGGTGAAGGGACACGCAAGTATTCCGGAAAATGAACGATGCGATCAACTTGCAGTGGAGGCATCATTTCAGCCCAATCTGCCAAACGACACTGGATATCAACCAGATAAATAGTGTATAATCGGTTTTATTTATTTAGTGAAATGAAATACATTTGTCAGGCAAAATGTTTATAAAATGAGGTGGCTTTACAACTTAGGAATACTAGGATATTACCTGCTGGTTAAAATTGTTTCGATTCGAAACGACAAAGCCCGAAAATGGATCGCTGGTCGGAAAGATATTTTCAACCGGTTACGCGAAACGATCACACCAGGTGAACGACTACTCTGGTTTCACGCCTCCTCCCTTGGAGAATTTGAACAAGGAAGACCTGTTATTGAAGCCATTAGAAAACTAAAACCTGAATACAAAATCCTGCTCACCTTTTTCTCTCCCTCGGGATACGAATTAAAAAAGAACTATCAATATGCCGATTACGTCTTCTATCTCCCGTTAGACACTAAAAAAAATGCCGCCAGGTTTATTGACATCGTTAGACCGGAGAAAGTCTTTTTCATAAAATATGAATTCTGGTACAACTTTTTGACGCAACTAAACGAAGCTGCAGTACCCACTTATATTTTTTCAGCGTTATTCCGCCCTTCACAAATCTTTTTTAAACCCTGGGGAAAGTGGTATTTGAAAGCAATTGCGTGCTACGAACATATCTTTGTGCAAAACCAGGAATCATTTGATATTCTGCATCTATACGGATTTAAAAACGTCTCCATCTGTGGTGATACACGTCTTGATCGCGTTGGCGAAATTGCCGATGCTGCACCCAGGCTCGATCAGCTTGAAATTTTTTGTAACGGCCAACAGGCCATAATTGCCGGAAGTACCTGGAAAGAAGATGAAGACCTGTTTATCCCTTACCTGAATAAATGTCAATCGGGCCAGAAATTTGTAATTGCACCTCACGAAGTCAATCCTCAGTCGCTGGAAAGGGTTTGCAGCGCACTCGAGAAACCTTACGCATTCTATTCGACCGCTACACGCGAGGAGTTATTACAAGCTGACGTTTTGATTGTCGACGGATATGGTTACCTCGTTTCAGTTTACCGATATGGACTGCTCGCTTATGTTGGCGGCGGTTTCACCTCAGGAATTCACAGCATCCTTGAACCGGCAGTATTCGGCCTTCCTGTGATTTTCGGCCCCGATTATCAGAAATTTCAGGAAGCTCACGATATGTTGGCACTCGGAGCGGCCACATGCATTAATAATTACGAAGAACTCGAAATCCAGATTGACACTTATCTGTCAAACGCCGAAAAACTTCATACCGCATCAGCTCTTGCCCGCAGCTACGTTAATAAAAATCGCGGTGCTTCAAAAGAAATTGTGAAATACCTCTTCCTTTAAGCGGCCCATCCACGCTCATTTTTTCAGATCGCTTCATTGACTTATCATCCTGTACTTTGCAAAGGAATAGTTTGCGATGGAATTAATATTTTTGTCAACTTTTGGTCGTTATTAAAAATACATGCAATTGTATATCAAATAACTAACACCTTTAAGTTGATAACTTTTTAAAATCTGTAAAATATTTATAATCCAAAACTCCATTGCTGTATATATATTGCATGAACAAAAATAAGGGATTGAAAGCAACAATTTACTCAATAAATCAACCTAATATTAGAAAGCAATGGAATTAAAAGAGATCACCCCCCAGCAAAAAGATGACGCACCGACAACTTATTCTCCCGATGAAGCGTTCGTGGCCTCGGTCAAATATTTCAAGGGTGACGATCTTGCTGCTCGGGTATGGGTCAACAAATATGCTTTAAAAGACTCTTACGGGAATATTTTTGAGTTGACACCAGACGACCTCCATCGTCGACTATCATCTGAGATTGCCAGAATTGAAAAGAACTATCCGAATCCACTCTCTGAGGATGAATTATTTGAACTATTCAGAGATTTCAAATATATTGTTCCGCAAGGCGGGCCAATGACCGGTATCGGAAATAATTTCCAGGTTGGTTCATTATCGAATTGCTTTGTTGTAGGCAATGGAGCCGATTCGTATGGCGGGATTATTATGATTGATCAGGAACAGGTCCAATTGATGAAAAGGCGTGGCGGAGTCGGTCATGATTTATCACACATCCGTCCCAAAGGATCACCGGTTAAGAATTCAGCCTTAACATCAACAGGAATTGTCCCATTTATGGAACGATTTTCAAATTCAACACGTGAAGTAGCTCAGGACGGACGACGCGGTGCGTTGATGCTTTCTGTATCAATTAGACATCCGGATTCTGAGGAGTTTATTGATGCAAAAATGGATGAAGGTAAAGTAACGGGTGCCAATGTATCGGTGAAAATCGACGATGAATTTATGCATGCCGTGCGTAATAAAACTACCTATAATCAGAAATACCCGATTGACAGTGCCCATCCGATTTACTCCAAAGAGACAGACGCATCCAAGTTGTGGGAAAAAATAGTTTTCAATGCATGGAAATCAGCGGAACCTGGTATACTTTTCTGGGACACCATCATCCGCGAATCGGTTCCCGATTGTTATGCCGATCTGGGCTACAAAACAGTTTCGACCAACCCATGTGGCGAGATTCCACTTTGTCCTTACGATAGCTGCCGTTTGATCGCATTGAACCTGTATTCGTATGTTGACCAGCCATTTACCAAAAGTGCAAAATTTGACTTCGATTTGTTCAGAAAACATATCCGTCAAACACAGCAAATCATGGATGATATTATTGATCTGGAATTGGAGAAAATAGACGCCATTTACCAGAAAATTCTTATTGACCCGGAAGAAGCTGAAATAAAACGTGTTGAGCTCAATCTCTGGGAAAAGATTAAAGCGATGGCTATAAACGGACGTCGTACTGGTATTGGCATAACCGCCGAAGGTGATATGCTTGCCGCACTCGGATTACGTTATGGTTCCGAACCTGCCGTTGAGTTTTCGGTTGAAGTCCACAAAATCGTGGCTTTGGAAGCCTATCGTGGATCGGTCAACCTGGCCAAAGAACGTGGCGCATTCCCTATTTACGATGCCAAACGTGAAAAAAACAACCCTTTTATCCAGCGTCTAGCCGAGGCAGATCCTGAGATGTACAAAGAGATGACCCATTTTGGCCGAAGAAATATTGCGTTGTTAACTATTGCCCCAACAGGCACAACTAGTTTGATGACGCAGACGACTTCGGGAATTGAACCAGTTTTTATGCCGGTTTATAAACGTCGCAGGAAAGTTAATCCTAACGATAAAGATGCCCGCATTGACTTTGTAGACGAAATGGGTGACAGCTGGGAAGAATACATCGTATTCCACCATAAGTTTAAAACATGGATGGAAGTCAATGGCTTTGAACTCAAAAGAAACTATTCGAACGATGAATTGGACGCCATGGTAGCGAAATCGCCATACCACAAAGCATCATCCAATGATATCGATTGGTTATCAAAGGTGCGCATGCAAGGACAGATTCAGAAATGGGTCGATCATTCGATCTCTGTTACCATTAACCTGCCTGAGGAAGCTACCGAAGAATTGGTCAACAAACTCTATTTTGCTGCCTGGGAAAGTGGTTGCAAGGGAGTTACAGTCTATCGCGAGGGTTCAAGATCGGGTGTTTTGATCTCGACAAAAGACAAAAAGAAAGACGGGATCTTTCCGACAAAACGTCCCGAAATACTCGAGGCAGATATTGTCAGACTTCAAAACAACAAGGATAAATGGATCGCTTTTATCGGACTTATTGATGGAAAACCTTATGAAATTTTCACAGGGTTAGCTGATGATGAAGATGGTATCCTTTTGCCCAGGTCGGTGACTTCGGGTTGGATTATCAAGAGTCATGACGAATCTGGAGCTACACGTTACGATTTCCAATACTGTAATTCAAGAGGCTACAAAACCACAATTGAAGGACTGTCCTACAAATTCAATCCAATATTCTGGAATTACGCTAAATTGATTTCCAGTGTATTGCGTCATGGAATGCCAATCCAGAAAGTTGTTGAACTGGTTACCAGCCTTCAGTTTGATGTCGAGTCGATCAATACCTGGAAAAACGGAGTTGCGCGCGCTTTAAAGAAATACATCCCTAACGGAACTGTTGCAGAGGATTCCAAATGCGAAGGATGCGGATCTTTAAATGTCATTTATCAGGAAGGTTGCCTGATTTGCCAGGATTGTGGTTCTTCCAAATGCGGATGATTTTTCATTGACTTTATATATAATCAGAGCGGTCCGGAATTTCGGGCCGCTCTTCATTTTACAAACTCCGAAGAATCCAAAAAACTTTGTTGTTTAATTTCATCCCTCATCCCCAAAATCTATTGAGAGCTGCGGATCAATTAACCTGAAGCTTTTCCGGTGAAAAGGGGTAATTCCATATTTCTGAATGGCATTGCGGTGAATTGATGTCGGATATCCTTTATTCTGGTTCCATCCATATTCCGGATATTCTTCATGCAAAGCAAGCATAAAATCATCACGGTAAGTTTTGGCAAGAACGGAGGCGGCTGCAATCGAAAGGTATTTGCCATCACCCTTTACCACTGTTGTGTAGGGAATATTTTTATAAGGTTTGAACCTGTTTCCGTCGACAATAATATGCTCCGGATGAACAGATAGCTGATCTAAAGCACGATGCATCGAAAAAATTGAGGCATTCAGGATGTTTACCATGTCTATTTCGATGTGATCATATGAGCCAACAGCCCAGGCAATTGCTGCTTCTTCGATGACTGGCCGCAATTCGTAACGTTGCCGCTCAGTAAGCCTCTTCGAATCGTTAAGCAATTCGGAATAAAAATCTTCGGGCAAAATTACAGCTGCAGCGAACACGGGGCCGGCAAGACAACCACGACCGGCCTCATCGCAACCGGCCTCGATAACACCTCTTTTTAGATTATGCAGCAGCATTTTACTGTGTCAAAGTAAACCTGAAACTAACTCCGAAATTCGTATTGGTAGTCCGGTAAGCGTTTGATATAAATGGGCTATTCAATATCCTGTCGTAAAACAGCCGGACAATAAATACTTCGCTGAGGTTATAATCAGCTGAGAATTTGATCGAAAATGCCTCCTGCCCTGCCGTTGTCTGATTATTCTCTTCGATCAATTTGCGAAGCACCGTTTTGTTCTTACCGTAAGTTATATCAGTCCTGACATTCAAATCATTATTCAGCATTTTTTGCGAACTCTTCGTCTTGATAAACAGTTTCATGTTTTCGAAACGATAACCCAATCCCAGACTTGCCTCATTATTATAGAGTTCCATTGCCTGATTATTAGTCAGGCTAAGCATCACATTTCGCGTTTTCCGATACTCAAACCGGGTGGTCAGATTGTTGAGCCAGGTAATATCAATGTCGAAAAGGGGATTAAAGGTTTCGTTAATATTGATCGTTGCGATATCATATCTCGACAAAAAATTATTCTGGGCATCCATTATATAACTGAAACCATCACTACCAGTCTTATAATTCAGGTTAGAGATATAGGAACCTACGCTGTAGGTCGAGCGGTAATCGTGTGTAATACTCATTGATTTCATCACATCTTTCAGTCCGCTAATTTTATTCACAACACCTGAATACTGGATACGCCAGTTAGGCATCATGAATTTAGCCGAAGGGAATGGGGTAAGCGATACCTTTTCAGCACTTACGCCAGAATAGGCCGCAAGGAAAGCTGGTATCAAAACTTCCTGTGCAGAAGGACCATAACCAGTAGGGAATCCTGTTGCCGGATCAATCGAACCCGGAATATAACCATTCCCCGGATTTGCTACCCGCGATTGGTCGAGACGACGCGCAATAACTTCCCTGTTCTGTTTGAACTGGTTCCACACTTTTGAATCCTGAACCTCCGATTTTCCCAGTTTTTCGAAAGAAGAACCGATGGAGATAATCGACATACTGAAATTTCCGTTGTATGATTTATTATAACTTCCCCACCCGTTTTGTTCATTATAGATCAGGAACTCAGAGGAGTTATCGGAAAAGGTGCGATTTGCATTGATGTCAATCTTCAAATCGGGGATTGGAACCAATTTTGCACGGATATTTAACCGGGTATTTTTACTCAGTGAATATGGCTTGTTCAGAATTGTATCGGTCGAAATCCATCCATTTTCAGCCGCCTTTTGGCCGAATCCTGAATCCTGGTAACCCAGAATAAAAGGCAAACCTGGCGCAAGCAATTTACTGCCACCTGAACTCTGGTAATTTGAAGATCCCAGAAAATTTGTTCCTGGTAAATAGCCATAAAGACTGGTACCATTGTTTTCCGTATAGGAAATGTTCACATTGTAAAGCATCATCAGAAAACGCGCCAGATATTCATCAAGGTGTAAAGCTACTTTAACATCCGTATCTTTATTGCCGGTTACTTCAACAATTGCTTTCGCGCAATCGACCTGTGGCGTAAATATCACCCTGTTTTCGTTGACTATTTTTGTTTGACCATTGATTACTTTTCCCTTTTCATCTGTTACTCTAACGGTTACATTCGAAGTTCCTAACTTATGAAAGATCGACTGCGGTGTATTCTTCACTAATACAGCCTTTCCATCCCTGAACTTTGTAGGGGCGGCATTTGTGCTTTGTATTGCATTTTGTCCCCTGGTCTGTGCGTCCCGACGGCCCCGACTAAATTCACCGTATTTCTGATTTACGCGTTTTAAATAGGGGATACGGTTATAAAGCCGGATAAAATCGGCCTGGCCATTCAATTGGATGGAACGTGAATTATTTATGTTATTGCCAATTGTATAGTTACTTGTCTGTGGTGCAACGTCCCAGTCGTAGGCTGCCTGATAGATTAAAGATGAGGAAGTCCAATCGAGTAAGGGGATTTTATTAATGGGGATCGAATAGGTGACGTTCCAGGTATGATGGTAATGGGTATTCCTACCACCGTCTAAAATGCTTTGACTGATCGTATCGCGCCGTGCCTGGTAAGCAGTTATATTTTTATCCAAAGCACCCAGCGGTTCATCAATACGTGAAGTATTGACAGCCGAGAAATCAATTTTAAGTCCGCGTGTCAGGTCGAAACGGAAGTCGTAATAACGGTTCCAGGTAAAGTCTTTCAACGAGGATTTAGGAAGGATAAAGCTTGGATTGGTGATATTCCGGTACTGAATATCACTGGTTATTTTATTGAGATCAGAACGAAACGAGAGCTGACTCGGGACAAAATTGATGTTAAAATCCCGGACAAGGGTTAGCGCCGGAGATTTTAAAAATTTTATATTTTTGAACGGATCAATTGGCTCCGGCCGACTTACGAAATTGTAATTCAGCAGAGTACGGGTATTGGTAGTCCTTTCCAGAATAGTGTTGATATCCCCATGCTCGTATAGGTTATGCGCATAGGTAAGCGAGAAATTCGAAAGGTCATAAACTTTGGGATTCCCGGTTTTATTAGGCTTATCAATTTGAACATTCGTCAGGTTGATGCTCTTTCGCGAAGTAAATGTCTGGGAGATCCGTTTTATCGAATCGCGTTCATGCGAATTCGCTGCGTTGGCAAGTGCATCCGTTAATTTAACGTCCTTATCGAGTGGCGAATACTCAGGCGTTGAAACCGATTTCGAAAAACCAAGATAGAGTGGTATTTTAATCCCAGATTCCTTTTTAAAGAACTTCCCAAGTTCCAGGTTTGTGGAAATATCATATTCATGGCTGTCGTCCATGGTACGTTGCCCCATTTTTGAATCAATACTTCCAAAACCCGTAGTTGTCATCCTTCCGGCAAACGAATAGGTTCCCAAATCGGCAAGATTTCCCGAAACACGACCAATGGCAGCCCAGCCACCTTTCTCTTCAAAATTGGTAAGCCGGAGTTCATTCACCCACACCTCTACAGATTTCGAACCAAGGGTCCTCCCCTTTTTGTTCCTGATGCCAATCATAGCCACCTCTACCTGCGACAGATCGGGGTTACCCTTGACTTTGATTTTATTTTTATTAATCTGAACACCATTTACCACCGTTTGATGAACCTGTTCAAAAATATCTGAGAGTGTAATGACAGATCCGGACTTTCGCATTTCGGCATTCCGATCGAGTTTCAGTTGCGGAAGCAGATCAAGCGGAATATAAACCCGGTTCTCTTCA